>Ga0196977_1000119_pt1 | contig 50843 bp, 44 predicted proteins | sample S3v_1013CmetaG_FD_148634 | JGI IMG/M metagenome (GOLD analysis project Ga0196977, IMG submission 148634) | Soil microbial communities from Anza Borrego desert, Southern California, United States - S3+v_10-13C | ecosystem: Environmental > Terrestrial > Soil > Desert | place: USA: California... | reverse complement strand
GCTATCCCTGATGGAAGCGATGGCCGCCGGCAAGCCGGTCATCGCATCGATGATCTCGGGCATCCCCGAGCTCGTGACGCACAACGTGCACGGCATCCTCGTCGACGCCGCGTACGCCGGGAAGCTCGCCGAGGCCGTGCAGCGTCTCTATGCCGACCCCGCACTCCGCGAGCGCCTCGGCCGCGCCGGACAGCAGAAGGTGCAGCGCGAGTTCGACGTCCGGCGCAACGCGATGTCTCTCATCCGCCTTTTCGATCGCTACGCCGACGTCGACACGCCGAACGCCGCCGCGTTCGATCGCGTCGCTGCGCTGCACTGGTCGCGCCTCGAAACCTGCGCGCTGGGCGTCCGGCGCGTGCACGAGCGCCACGATTCGTTCATGGCCGAGGTGACGATCACGGATGGGGTGACGAAGCGGGATGTGATCGTGAGGCAGCCGCGCGCGGAGGAAGGGCAGCCCGATCCGCTCGCACGCGCGCGCGCCGAGTTCGAAGTACTGTCGATGCTGCGCGAGGCCATGATCGCGGAGCAGTTGGACGCGACGGGAAAGATCGTCTGCTCCGTGCCGCGCCTGCTGATGTTTGACGAGCCGCATCACGCGCTCGTGACCGAGCGCGCGGATGGGAAAGCACTCGCCGGCATCATGCGCGAGGCGCGCGCACGCGGCACGGCGCGGCTGACCACCGCGTTGCGCCGCGCGGGCACGTGGCTGCGCGTGATGCAATCGCACACGAAGAGCGACGACGACGCGCGGCATGTGCTCACCGCGGTGGTCGTGCTCGCGCTGCAGGATCTCGACCTCGCGGCGGCCGCGGATGGCGCGGTGCGGCGCCGTCGCGACGGCTTGATCGAGCGCCTGCGTACGCTCGAAGCGAAGCTCGCGGAACGCCCGTTGCCGCTGGTTGGACATCACGGCGACTACGCGCCCGACAACATCTTCATCGGCGAACGGCGCGTCGACGTGATCGACTTCAGCAACTATCGCGAAGGCCTGCCGCTGGAAGACGTCGCGCAACTGCTCGTGCACCTCGAGCTCTGCGGGCTCACATTGCGGCGGCATCTGCCGCGAATGCGCCGCGCGCTGCTCGATGGCTACGGCCCACACGATGAAGCGCAACTGCAGCTCTTCATGCTCACCAAGACCCTGCAGACACTCGCACGCGCGGGAACGCCGGAACGATGGCAGCGCGCCGTGCTGCACAGGCTGCTTTCTGGAGCGACGGGCTCTTAGCCCGTCGGGTGTAATTCGACGGGCTGGAGAGCCCGTCGCTCCAGATGTCTCCACAGTTTCGCTGGCGAAATAACGCGGTTTGATTTATTATTTGCATCGTTAGCACCGCGCATTCCGTCGAGCTTGCTTCAGTCAGCTCAATGATTTGCGCGTAGTTCTCGAACAATAGCGGTTACGCGATAAAGGCAAACCTTCGGCGACGGAGGGACGCAAAGCCACGGGTCTGACATCGGTCAGATCGCCGGGTTACCGAACGTGCAGGACGTCCGGAGCAAGCGTGAGTGACCGCACCCGGAGGCCCTGGAAATGCGTTTCTCGAACGCAGCCGCTGTTGCAGTCATCACCGTTCTTCTCGCTGGTACCGCGAACGCCGCGACTTATCACGTCGCGACGAACGGAAGCGATTCCAACAACGGCTCGCTCAACGCTCCTTTCCGCACGCTGACGCGTGCGACCGAGGGGCTGCGTCCCGGAGATGTGGTGAACGTGAGAGGCGGCGTCTACTTCGAGACCGTGCAGATCAACGTGAAAGGTACCGCCGCCGAGCGCATCACCATCCGCTCGTACCCCGGCGAGACCGCAATCTTCGACGGCACCGGCACCGGCCGCAACGAGAACGTGCTCACGCTCTACAAGTCGGCCTACGTCGATCTCTCCGGATTCGAAGTCCGCAACGCCGGCCAGATCGGCATCTGCAGTTGGGGCTCGAACAACGTCCGCATCCTCAACAACCGCGTCCACCATTCGTTCCGCAACGGCATCTATGTCGGCTGGGACGTGATGGGCGTCAGCTACGACAACGTGGTCGACGGCAACACCGTGCACAACAACGTGCTCGAGAACGCAAACCGCGAGTTCCCGAACGGCGGCTGGGCCACCGGTGTCTCGATGAACTACACCGATCGCGGCCGCGTCACGAATAACCGCATCTACGAGAACGACGGCGAAGGCATCGTCACGATCCTCGCGAAGTACACGCACATCGAAGGCAACGAGCTCTCCGACAACTTCAGCGTCGGCATCTACGTCGACAACTCGCGCTATGTGAAGGTCAACGCGAACCTGATGTACAGCACCGGCAACAGCCGCTATTACCGCGAGGGCTATCCCGCCTCCGGCATGGCCACGGCGAACGAGTGGTACGACCATTCGCTGCCGTCGAGCGACAACATCTTCACGAACAACATCGTCATCAACTCGCGCTGGGGCTTCTTCTACGGCGCGTACCAGCGCGGCGGCGGACTGCGCAACGCGGTGGTCGCGAACAACACGTTCTACAAGTCCGCATCAACGATGCTCTGGATCGAAGACGACTCACACGCGAACAATCATTTCGAGAACAACATCTTCTATCAGCTCGGCGGACGGGGCATGCTCGACGTGCACGGCGGCGGCGTCACGTACAAGAACAACGTCTGGTACGGCGCGCCGGTCGCCATCGCGAGCGCGAATGACGTCCTGGCCGATCCGAAGTTCGTCAATCCCGGGGGCTTCAAGGCCAGCGACTACAAGCTGACCAATCTCTCGCCCGCGCTCACCGTCGGCGCGAATCTGTCGACGATCGTGACGAAGGACTTCTTCGGTTCGCCGCGGAGCGCCGCGTTCGACATCGGCGCGCATCAGTTCACCAACAGCTCGGCCGTGACGCCGGCACTCGCATCGCCGGCGAATCTGCGCGGCGCCGCAACCGGTACGCGCTCCATTGCACTCAACTGGGCGAGCACCGCCAACGTGCAGTACGCGGTCTATCGCGACGGTACGAAAATCGCCACCGTCGCGACGCCGGAGTTCATCGACACCGGGCTGACGCCGAATACGATTTACACGTACCAGGTGAGCGCGTTCGCCGGCGCAAACGAATCGCCGCGCAGCATCGGCGTGCCGGTGAAGACGCAGGCCAACCCACGCCGACGCGCGGTGCGGTAACCATCTGGTTCACCGTGGCGTCGTTTCTGCACCAGCGCCGCGAAGCGCATGCGCATCCTCTGTCTGATCGACTCGCTCCACAGGGGCGGCGCGGAATCGCTCGTGCTCCCATTCGCGAAGCGCCTCGATCGCACTCGGTACGATCTCTTCATCTGCTCGATGGGCACCGTCGGCACGAATGACGTCGAAGCCGAGCTCCGCGCCTCCGGCATCGCCGTCACCAACCTCGGCGCCCGCAACCTTCGCGACGTCCGCGCCTTCCGCCGCCTGCTGCGCTTCGTGCGCGAACAGCGCATCGACCTCGTACACGCACACCTCACCTACTCCGCGGTCTGGAGCGCGTTGCTCACGCGCATCACCGGCATCCCATCCGTCGCCTCGCTGCACGTCGCGCCATCGGCCACGCGCGAGCAGAAGAAAACAGCGGCGCATCGCGTGATGACCGACGTGCGCGATCGTCTGATGCGCTTCGCACTCGACCGCTGGTCGAGTGCCGTGATCGTGGTCTCCGACGCGCTGCGGAAGACTTATCTCGCCGCAGGAGGCCTGCGCGCGGACAAACTGCGCGTCGTGCACAACGGCATCGAGATCGAACGCTTCCGCCGCGATCGCGAGGAAACACGCGCGCGCCTGCTTCGCGAATTCGACCTGCCGCCCGAAGCGCGCATCGCCGTGACGGTCTCCGTGCTGCGTCCCGCGAAAGGGATCGAGGTGCTCCTCGACGCCGTGCGCCTCGTGCCGGATACGCACTTTCTGATCGTCGGCGACGGACCGATGCGCGGGGAATGGAGCGCGCTCGCCGAACAGACCGGCATCGCCGATCGCATGCGCTGGGCCGGCTTTCGCCGCGACGTCGACACGCTCCTCGCGGGCTGCGATCTCTTCGTCCACCCCAGCCTCGACGATGCGTTTCCCACCGTGCTCCTCGAAGCGCTCGCCGCGGGTTTACCGATCGTCGCCTCGCGCGTCGGAGGCATTCCGGAAATCGTCGACGACGGCAGGACCGGACGACTCGTGCCGCCCGGCGACGCTCCACAACTCGCGGCCGCGATTCACGCAACAACGAACGCGTCACGCGAAGCAGCGGTCGCCGCGTCGCAGAAATTTTCGACGGAAGCATGGATCGAGCGGCTGGCGCGCGTGTACGCCGAAGTTAGTTCCTCGGGTTCCTCGGGTTCCTCGGGTTCCTCGGGTTCCTCGGGTTCCTCGGGTTCCTCGGGTTCCTCGGAGTTCCTCGGAGGGAGCGATCAGACGGAGGCGGATTCCCCAGCCCCTCCGAGGAACTCCGAGGAACCCGAGGAACCCCGAGGAACTCGGAGGATCGCCTACCTCGAGCCCTCCGGCAAAGGCGGCATGATCCACTACGCCTTTCAACTCTGCCGCGCGCTCGCGCAAACCGGCGCCGACGTCACGCTCATCACGGAGCGGAACTACGAGCTGGCGGCGCTCGAACATCCGTTTCGCGTCGAGACCACCATCGACCTGTGGGATCCGAAGCCCGCAGGCCGTGTGTCGACCGCACCGTGGGCAGTCGCGTGGCGCAAGCTACGCCGCGTTACGCGCGCCGTGCGCTATTACAAGGAATGGCTGCGGCAGATCCGCCGCGTCGAGGAGCTGAACCCCGACGTCGTGCTGATCGGCGACATCCGCTTCCCGTTCGATCTCTTCCCGCTCCTGCTCCTGCGCCGCAAGGCAAACGTGTTCGTCGACATCTGCCACAACGTCCATCCGTTTTCGACGAGCGGTCTCTTCGATCGCAACCGGTGGCGCGAGTTCTTCTATCGCCGCATTTATAAACTCTTCGACATCGTCTTCGTGCACTTCGAGCGCAATCGCGGCGAGCTGCTGAAATCCTTCGGCATCGATCCGAAACGCGTCGGCGTGATCGTGCACGGCAACGAAGACATCTTCCGCGAGCTGCGCACACCCGGCGTCGACGCGAGCGCGCTGCGCCGCCGCATCGGTCTGCCCGTCGCGCAACCGGTCGTCCTCTTCTTCGGCACACTGTCGCGCTACAAAGGCACCGACGTGCTCATCGAAGCATTCGCGCGCGTCCAAAAAGTCACCGGTGCGCAGCTCGTGCTCGCGGGCTTCCCGTTCCACGATTTCGACGTCGCCGCGCATCAGGAATTGACGCGCCAGCTCGGCATCGCCGACGCCGTGACGTGGGTCCCCGAGTACATCGACTCCGGCGACGTCGCCGCCTGGATGGAGCTCGCCTCGGCCATCGTCTTTCCGTATCGCGACATCTATCAGAGCGGCGCGTTGCACGTCGCACAATCGTTCGGCGTGCCCACCATCGCCAGCGCCATCGGAGCGATGCAGGACGTGCTCGAGCACGAAGTCTCCGGACTGCTCGTGCCGCCCAACGACATCGACGCACTCGCCGGCGCACTCTCCCGCATGCTGACCGATCGCGACTTCGCACAACGCCTCGGCAACCGCTTCCGCGAAGATGCGCACGGTCCTTTTGCCTGGACCACCATCGCGGAAGCGATCATCGCGAAGATCGACCAGAGGACGTCTTCCGGTTGACCGCTACAGAATGTAGCGCTACACTCTGTCGCGCATGGCAGACCTCAGCGAGCTCGAAACCAAAGTCATCAACGTCCTCTGGCGCCGCGGACCCTCCACCGTCGACGACGTCACGCGCGCACTTCCCGGCCGCAAGAAACTGAAGGACTCCACGATCCGTACGATCCTCGGACGGATGGAGAAAAAAGGCTTCGTCGCTCATGATGCGGACGGGCGCACCAACGTCTATCGCGCGGTGCTCGAGCCGCAGCGCGTGGCGATGAGCGGCGTCCGCGACATCCTCAACCGCTTCCTCGGCGGCTCGGTCGAAGCGTTGCTGGTGGGCATCGTCGACGACAAGATCGTCGATCGCGCCGAGCTCGACGCGCTCGTGCGCAAAGTGCGGAACGACGCGCGGAAGGGGAAAAAATGATCTTCGCGTCCACGATGATCGCGCTGCCGCTGCTCGCCGTCGCGCTGATGGCGCGCCGCTTCCGCAGCGATCTCGAGGAGCGCGCGTGGCGCCTGATGGCGCTGGTGATGCTGGCCGCGCCGCTCTTCGCCTTCCTGCCGAAGTTCGACCTCGGATTCCGCATCCCGATTCTCGACGCCGATCCGATGTTGACCTCGCGTCCGCAACCCGCGCTGCCGACGGATCTCGCGTGGCCGGTCTTCAACATCGCCTATGCATCGGTCACGCTGGTGCTGCTCGCGCGGCTCGCAATCGCGACGTTCGCAGCGTGGCGGCTACGCCGCAATGCCGAGCCGTTCGGCGCTGCTTACCTCTGCGCGTCTCTGCGCGTGCCGGTCACCGCGGGTCTCTTCGCGCCGGCGATGCTGCTTCCTCCCGAGGCGCGAACGTGGAGCGCCGCGAAATTGTCCGCGATCCTCGCGCACGAACGCGCGCACGTGCTGCGTCGCGATCCACTGTGGCGCTTGATCGGAAAGGCGGCGTGCGCGGTGTCGTGGTTCCATCCGCTCGCGTGGCTGGCGGCGGCGTCGCTCGAGCGCATCGCGGAGGAGACCGCGGATCGCGAAGGAGCCGATGCGAGTGGCGATCGTCACGAGTATGCCAACGTCGTCCTCGACCTGCTGCGAACGATGACGCACACGCATCGCCGCGTACTCGTGACCGGCATGCTCGACGGACGCACCGTCGGCGCGCGCATCGACGCCATCCTCACACCATCACCACCGCGACGATGCGGACCTCTCGCGCGCATCGCACTTCTTGCGCTCGTGGCGGCCGCACTGTTCCCGACTGCCATGACGAACCACGATGACCCGCGCGTCGTCAGCGCGCGGCGTCCGTTCAACTTCAACTGATTCGAATCACAGGAGCTCTCATGAAAGCACTTCGGCTGCTCGCGCTATTCGTCTGTCTGCTCGTTCCCGCGGTCGCGCACGCGCAACGGTACGACGAACAACTCCGCGCCTTCGAAGCGTTCGCCGAGCAACAACTCGCCGCCGCGCCGATGGCAGGACTTTCCATTGCGGTGATGAAAGGCGACTTCGTCTGGAGTCGCGCGTTCGGACTCGCAGACGTTGAGAATCGCGTACCCGCGAAGCCGGAATCGTCGTATCGCCTGGCGTCGGTCACGAAGGCCATGACCGCCGTCGCGGTGCTGAAGCTCGTGGAGGAAGGGCGCATCGAGCTTGATGCCGAGGTGCAGAAGTACGTGCCGGCGTTCCCGAAGAAGCAGTGGCCGGTCACCGTCCGCCAGCTCCTCGCCCACCTCGGCGGCATCAGCCATTACCGCGACCTCGCGGCGGAGTTGCACTTCCGCGAGCCGAAGAACACCGCCGAGGCGCTGAACGTCTTCCGCGACTTCGACCTCGTCGCGGAACCGGGCACACGCTTCAGCTACTCGAGCTACGGCTACGTCCTCCTCGGCGCCGTGATCGAAGCGGCGGCCGGCAAACCGTACGCGGAAGTGATGCGCGAGAAAGTGTGGGGACCGCTGGGCATGCAGGCGACTGTGATGGACGACATGCGCGCCATCATCCCCAATCGCGTGCGCGGCTACGAAGTCGCGAACGGCAAGCTGCGCAACGCGGAGTACGTCGACGTGAGCAGCCGCTTCGCGGCGGGCGGCACGCGCTCGACGGTGCTCGACATGATCGCGTTCGCACGCGGTGTCGCGGATGGAAAAGTGCTGGCGCCGGCGACGGTCGAGCAGATGTGGACGCCACAGACGACGAAAGACGGACGTTTCAGCTCGTGGGGACTGGGTTGGGACGTGTCGCCGGCCGCGGGTCGCTTCCGCGTGTATCACGACGGCTCGCAGCCCGAGACCGAAACGTATCTCGCGTACTTTCCGAAGGAGCGCTTCGCGATCGCGCTGGCGGCGAACGTCCAGAACGCGAATCTCCACCCCCTCGCCAACCGCCTCACCTCGATCTTCCTCGGCGATCAATGGTCGCAGCGGCTGTGGTTCCGAGGCTCGGCGAACGATCGCGCGGCGGGCAGCGCCGTGATCACCGCCTTCAACCATGGACTGGCGTACTACGAACGCTACGGCAAAGCATCGACGACCGATCGAAAGAAGCTCGCCGCGGCATTCGCGGCATTGAATGGCGCGGCTGAAGGAAAGCCGGTCATGCGCGAGGAGTTGATCGCGGCCGGTTCGCATGTCGCGCAGACGCTCGCGTCGCGCGGAGACCTGGCGAAGTATCACGGCGAGGGACCGTTCGCGTTCTTCGATGCGTACCGCGGCACGCCGAAACTCAGTACGAACCTGACGAACCTCGTCGCGCAATGGAGTACCGACGCGAAGCAGGCGGCGGCCATCGCGGACGCCGCCACGCTGGCGCGCGAGGCATCGTCGCTGGCGACGGCGACCGTCGTCCCCGATTTCATCGGCGAGCTCGTCGCGACCGGTCAGCAGAACGCGATGCGAGGCAACATCCCGGAGAGCCTGCGCATCGCCAGGCTCGCCGCCTCGCTTTACCCAGACGCGGACGGCCCGGCCGGCCTCCTCGGCATGCTGCTCATCCTCACCGGCGACGTCTCCGGCGGCGAAGCGCTGGTGCGCAAGTCCGCGGCGCTCAATCCGAACGGCTACGCCGGACCGGCGAACGTGCTGCGCGTGGCAGGCTTCCTGGCGAGCGGTCCGGGGAAGCCGGCGGCGCTGAAGATCCTCTCGATCGCGGCGGAGCTCCACCCGCAGGACGCGGCCATCGCGAAAGCGCTGGCGGACCTCAGCAAGCGCTGAGCGTACGCAGGTTCCTCGGGGTTCCTCGGGAAACCCGAGGAACCCGAGTTCGGCACGATCGCCGCAAGTGCGGCTCGTTCATGAACCGTCTGCGCAATCAACTGAAGCGCGTTCCGGGACTGCCGAACGCGAACATGGCCGTGCGCGCCGCCGCCGTGGCGATGCGCTCTCCGTTCCTCCGTTCGTATCCGCCGGGCTCGTTCTACTCGCCGATCCCGGCGGTCGAGGACATCCCGGCGACCATCGACAAGACCACCAGGCAGATCCCCGGCGTCGACCTGCGCGAAGAGGCGCAGCTCGCGCTGATCGACGAGCTCGCGAGCGTGTACGACGTGCCGTTCGGCGATGGCGCGACGGCGGAGCTGCGCTATCACTTCGACAACGAGTACTACTCGTACTTTGACGCGGTGGTGCTGTTCACGATGCTGCGCCATCACAAGCCGCGGCGCGTCGTGGAAGTCGGTTCCGGATTTTCGTCCGCGGTCATGCTCGACACGCGCGACTGGTTTCTCGATCGCGACACGCACCTCACCTTCATCGATCCCTACCCGGAGCGCCTCGAATCGCTCCTCCGTCCCGGCGATCGCGATCGCTGCGCGGTGTTGCCGAAGAGAGTCCAGGACGTGCCGATGACCGCGTTCACGGAGCTCGAGGCGAACGACATCCTGTTCGTCGATTCGTCGCACGTCGTGAAAGTCGGCAGCGACGTGGCGTGGATCGTGTTCGAAATCCTGCCGCGGCTCGCGCCCGGAGTGATCGTGCACTTCCACGACATCCCGTTTCCGTTCGAGTACCCGCTGCACTGGCTGCAGGCCGGCCGCGCGTGGAACGAGGCATACATCCTCCGCGCGTTCCTGCAGTTCAACGACTCGTTCGAGATCCGCTTTTTCAACGACTTCATGGCCACGTTCCACGGCAATCTCGTGCGCGAAAAAATGCCGGCCGCGATGAAGCCGAGCAGCTTCGAGCTCACGGTGCCGGCCAGCAGCCTCTGGATCGCGCACCGCTGAGTCATGTGCGGGCTGACGGGATTCGCCGGCGTACCTCGATCGGCCGATGAGCTGCGCGCCGTCGTGCGTTCGATGAGCGACGCGATCGTGCATCGCGGTCCGGACGACTCGGGCGAATGCATCGAAGCCGCGGACGGGATCGCGCTCGGCTTCCGCCGCCTGGCCATCGTCGACTTGTCCGAGGCGGGACATCAGCCGATGACGTCGGCGAGCGGGCGGTTCGTGATCGCCTTCAACGGCGAGGTCTACAACTACGAGGCGATTCGCGCGGAGCTGCCGCAAGCGGCTTATCGGGGACATTCAGATACGGAAGTGATGCTCGCCGCGATCGAGACATGGGGGATCGAGCGCGCGGCAAAACGCTTCATCGGCATGTTCGCGTTCGCGGTGTGGGATCGCACCGAGAAAGTGCTGCATCTCGTGCGCGACCGGATGGGCGTGAAGCCGATGTACTACGGCTTCTCCGGCTCGACGTTCCTCTTCGGCTCGGAGCTGAAGGCGTTGCGGCGTCATCCCGATTTCGACGGCCGCGTCGATCGCAGCGCGGTGACCGCGTATCTACGCTACCTCTACGTGCCCGCGCCGCTGAGCATTTACGAAGGCATTCGCAAGCAGATGCCCGGGACGATCGTGACCTTACGCGCCGGTTCGCGTGACCTGCAGACGCGCACGTACTGGTCCGCCGCCGACGCCGCAGCGCAAGGCATCGCGAATCGCTTTCGCGGGACCGAAGCAGAAGCGACCGATGCGCTCGACGCGCTGCTGCGCGATGCGGTGGCGTTGCGCATGGTGGCCGATGTGCCGCTGGGCGTGTTCCTCTCCGGCGGCGTCGATTCATCGCTGGTCACGGCGCTGATGCAGGCGCAGGCGTCGCAGCCGGTGAAGACATTCACCATCGGCTTCGAAGAAGGTGCGTACGACGAAGCCAAATACGCGGCGGCGATCGCAAAGCATCTCGGCACCGCGCACACGGAGCTGTACGTGACTCCGCAGGACGCGCTGAACGTGATCCCGTCGTTGCCGGAGATGTACGACGAGCCGTTCGCTGATTCGTCGCAGATCCCAACGTACCTCGTCTCGAAGATGGCGCGGCAATACGTCACGGTCAGCCTGTCGGGCGAAGGCGGCGACGAAGTGTTTGGCGGCTACCGGCGTTACTTCGAAGGGCAGCGTCTGTTGCGCACGTTCGGCCGCGTGCCGTCATTGTTGCGGCGCGCGATTGGCCAGGGCGTGCTCGCGGTGCCGCCGCGCGTGTGGGATCGCGTGATGAAGCAGGGCGGCACGCAGATGCAGAAGCTCGGCCGCGCGCTGTCGCTGCGCAAACTCGACGATCTCTACTTCGAGCTGGTCAGCCACTGGCGCGACAGAGAGGTCTCGCGTCCGTCGAGCGACGTCGCCGATCCGATCGAGCGGATGATGTACTTCGATCAGGTCACCTACCTCCCCGACGACATCCTCGCCAAAGTCGATCGGGCGAGCATGGCCGCGAGTCTCGAAGCGCGCGAGCCGCTGCTCGATCATCGCGTCGTCGAGCTCGCCTGGACGCTGCCTCTATCGATGAAAGTGCACGGCGGTCAGGGCAAACGCATCCTGCGCCGCTTGCTCGATCGCTACGTTCCTCGCGAGCTGATCGAGCGCCCGAAGATGGGCTTCAAAGTGCCGATCGATGCATGGCTGCGCGGTCCGTTGCGCGAGTGGGCCGAGGACCTGCTCAGCGAGCGCAATCTGCGCGAGCACGGGTTCGTCGATGGGAAGGCGCTTCGCAATGCGTCCGCGGATCAGCTCTGGGCCGTGCTGATGTTGCAGGCCTGGTATGGAGCGCGGCAGCGCTAGCTGCCGCAACTCAGCACGCGCTCGGTTCCAGCGCGGCAGCTTCGCTGCCGCACTCCAAAACACTGGCGGCAAGTTTGCTCTGGAGCATCGCGCTTCAGCATGGTTGCCACAGCACAGCACGCTCTCTCTCCCACTCCCGCCCGCCCCGCGGTCGCGGTCGTACTCTCGCGTTTCCCGACCGTCACCGAGACCTTCATCCTGCGCGAGTTCGTCGAGATGGAGCTGCAGGGCCAGCCCGTGCGGCTCGTCCCGATGATCAAGGAAACGCCGCCGGTCATTCACGACGCGGCCAGGCCATGGACCGGCCGCGCGCTCTACACGAGGTTCCTGTCGCCCGGCATCCTCATCGCGAACCTGCAGGTACTCGCGCGCAATCCGCTGAAGTACCTCGGCCTCCTCGCGCGCCTCATCGCCGGCACCATCGCGAAACCGAAAGTCCTCGCCGCAACGCTCGCGCTCTTCCCGAAGTCCGTATTCCTCGCGAAGCAGCTCGAGCGCGAAGGCATCCGCCATCTGCACGTGCACTGGGCCTCGCATCCCGCGACGCTCGCGTTGATCGTGTCGAAGTTCTCGAACATCACCTACAGCATCACCGCGCACGCGCACGACATCCAGGTGTTCCGCAATCTCCTCGACTGGAAGATCGCCGAGGCGCGGTTCGTGCGGACGTGCACAGAATTCAATCGGAAACTGCTCGAGGAGCTGTACCCGAAAGAATCGCGCGGCAAGATGGTGGTGATCCACTACGGCGTCGATCCCGATCTGTACGTCGACGACATGCGCCGCGCCGTCGCACCCGCGCGGCCGCGCGTGCTCTGCGTGGCATCACATCGTCCGTACAAAGGGCTGCCGTATCTCATCGAGGCGTGCCGGATCCTGCGCGACGAAGGGCACATCTTCGATTGCAACCTCGTCGGCACCGGTCCCATGCGCGAGGAGCTCGGCCGGATGATCCGCGACCGCAACCTCGACGACACCGTCCACCTCCTCGGCGCACAGCCCGAGGCAGAAGTCGCGCGGCTGCTGAAAGAGACGACCTTCTTCGTGTTGCCGTCGATCGTGCAGAAGGACGGGACGATGGAGGGGATGCCAAACGCGCTCATCGAGGCAATGGCCACGGGACGCGCGGTCATCAGCACGACCATCGCCGGCATTCCGGAGCTGATCGAGCACGGCACGACCGGCCTGCTCGTGCCGCCTGAAGACTCGGTCGCGCTCGCCGACGCCATCCGCCAGTTACTCACGAACCCGGAGCGCGCGCGGCGCATGGGCCAGCTCGGACGCGAGCGCATCGTGCGCGAATTCAACATCCGCGACGTCGTCAGCCAGCTCATCTCCCGACTTGACGCTGAGAACATCCGGGAAAACATCCCATGATCACCGCCGCCACCATCGTCTTCTGGATCTGCTTCGCCGTCTGCGTCTACATCTACTTCGGCTATCCGGCGATGCTGTGGGTGATCAGCCGCTTCCGCAACCGTCCCGTGCGTGAAGCGGACGTAACGCCGCGTGCGACATTCGTGATCGCGGCGTACAACGAAGAAGGTGTGATCGGAAAGAAGATCGAGAACGTGCTGTCGCTCGACTACCCGAACGACAAGCTCGAAGTGTTGGTCGTGTCGAACGGCTGTACCGATCGGACTTGCGACATCGTGCGCGGCTACAGCGACACGCGCGTGCGCCTGATCGAGCTGAAAGAGCCGGGGAAGATGCAAGCGGTCAACAAAGGTGTGGCCGAGGCGACGGGGGAGATCATCGTGTTCAGCGATGCGGATTTCTTTCTCGACCATCACACCCTGCGGTTGATGGCGCGCAAGTTCGCCGATCCGGAAGTGGGCGGCGTGTCGGGCGCGCGCAAGCCGGGCATCACGCGCAAAGGCGATGCGACGGGCGAAGGCGAAGGAATGTACGTCCGCTGGGACAAGCTGCAGAAGATCCTGGAGAGCCGCATCGGCAGCGTGTTCGCCGCGGACGGTCTGCTGTACGCGATCCGCAAAGAGTTGTACGTGCCCCTGACCGATCCGTCGCGCGGCGACGACATGACCATCTCCTCGCAGATTCCGCTGCAGGGCTATCGGCTGATCTTCGAGCCGAATGCGACGGCGTGGGAAAACGCCACCATTCATGCGAAGCAGGAGTTCAAGCGCAAAGTGCGCATCGCCAATCGCTGCACGCGCGCGCTCCTCGGCAACGGTTCTCGTCTCTTCCGTTCGGGCTTTTACGCGGTGGAAGTGCTGTCGCACAAAGTGGTGCGGCACATGATCCCGTTCTTCCTGATCCCGATGTTCTTCGCGAGCATCGTGCTGGCGACGCGGTCGGTGTTCTACGCGGTGATGCTCGCGGGGCAGGTGCTCGTGTACGTGCTGGCGATCATCGGCGCATTGCTGCGCGACACGAAGGCGGGGTACTGGAAGCCGTTCTCGGTGCCGTACTACTTCTGCTTCGTGAATGCCGCGGCGTTCGTCGGCTTGTGCAAACTGATCAGCGGACAGGGCACGCACGCGTGGACGCGAATCAGTCCCCCCGCATCCACGCCACCGTCCGCCTGAGTCCTTCGCGCAACGCAATCGGCTCCGGCACGTTCGCGAGCTGCCGCAGCTTCCGACCATCGAGCACGCTGCGCATCTGTTCGCCCGCCTTCGCAGGCGCATGCTCTGCTTCCGCGCGAATGCCGAGCGTGTCGCGGAGCGCTTCGAAGAGCTCATTGACGGAGGTCTCGACGCCGGTGCCGACGTTGAAGATGCCGTCGGTCTGGTGCTCGGACGCGGCCATGTTCGCGCGCACGACGTCCTCGACGAGCACGTAATCGCGGGTCTGCTGGCCGGTGCCGTTGATGCGCACCGGTTGTCCGTCGATCAGCGCGCCGGCGAAGATCGCCACCACGCCAGCTTCGCCGTCCTTCCGTTGCCGCGGGCCATACACGTTGCCATAACGCAGCGAGGTCGCGCGGATGCCGTGCACGTGCCGGAAGAAGTAAAGGTATTGATCGATGGAGAGCTTCGCGCAACCGTACGGCGAGAGCGGCGCAACGGGATGCGCCTCGTCCTGCGGCGCGTACTTTGGCTCGCCATACGCGGCGCCGCCGCTGGAGGCGAAGATGATCTTCTTCACCCCTTCGTCGATCATGGCGCGGAAGAGGCGGAGCGTCGCCACGATGTTGAGCTCCGCATCCGCGGCCGGATCGGCGACCGACACGCGCACGTCGATCTGCGCGGCGTGATGATTGACGAGATCGAAATTGCGTCCCCGCAGTTTGTCGATCGTAGCGGGATCGCGCAGATCGGCGACCACCAGCTCCGCTTTCGGATTGACGTTCTCGAGCTGCCCGCTGCTCAGGTCGTCGACGATGACCACTTCGTGTCCGCGCTCGACGTACGCGTCGGCGACGTGGGATGCGATGAATCCAGCGCCGCCGGTGACCAGTACTTTCATTTCGTGCAGCCCTCGTAGTCGCGCGACGCGATCACGGCAAGGTGATTACCCACCTTCCGCTCCGTGCCGTCGCTCGGTGTGTTGATGATTGCGTCGCGGATCCACATCGCACTCGAGCCGCCGCCGTCGAGGTTCATGGCGATGCATGCTCCAAGCTCGTCGAAAAACGCAGACAGCTCCGGAAGCGTTGGGCCAGGAACACCCGGACGACGTCCATCGGCCACCACGAAGTACATCGTCTTGCCGTTCTTCGAGAGCCCGACCGCGGTGCGCGGATGCGGCGCACGCGTGAAGTGATCGCTCCCAGGCAGCGTCGCCAGCGGCTCGCAGTTTTTGTTCAACAAAGGCCAGCCCGACACGGCGCCCGACATCCACCAGCGCTTCTTCATCGTGTTGTGCTGGATCTCGGCACGCTTGCGTCCCACGCCGACCAGTCCCTGCCTCCGACCGACGTTCTGTCCTGCAGTCCAGACGCCGCACGCCCCCGCGGACAGTCCGATGGGCCGTTGCTGCTCATCGAAGTAGTCGGCGTTGATCGCGACGATCGCCTCGCGCTTCTTCGCGAACTCACTGACCGTGAGCCCCCGATCGTTCGCTTCGCTCGCGATGACCCGCAAGCCGCCATTGCGCAGATCGATGCGGACGACATGCGCATCGAGCTGCCCCTGCGTGAACCGCTGATACTCCACCCCCGGCGCAACGCTCTGCCACTCGGCATGCACGCTGGCGGTGAAGAGAAGAAGAAAGAGAAGAAGGCCGCGCTTCATCAGCGGCAACAATAGTTCAAGAATGAGGCCGGTACGGAGGGAGAGGCATCTCGAGGTCGCGAGCGATCTTCTCGAGGTGCGGCCTCAGCTGTGGAAGATGCTCAGCGGCGATCAGCCAGATTCGTGGAGTTTGCGAAGAACGGCGGCTTGCACTTGCTCAGTCTTCATGAACTCATCACGACCGACGGCGATCCACTCTTCGATGAGCTCCATCGACCGTCCGATGTTGTGCAGGTACGCGCGCGGATCCCGTCACAGCGCGATGGCCTCCGACAGGATCGTTTGCTTCATATACGGATGGAGCGCGACGGGCCTCGAGATCGGCGACGAGCCCACCGGGGAACCATGGCGCGACGTCACTCCCCGCTTCGATGAAATCCACGTCGCTATCGGCGCGAGCATCTCCGCGCGCGACCGACCCGAACACGCGGATGCTCGTCACGCCGTGTTTCGCGGCAATGCGCAGGATTTCTTCGCGCTTGTCGCCGATGCCCATGGGGTCATTCTAAGCCTCTATACTCCCGCGCCATGACGCCGGAGCGGGCGCAGCTCGAGGACGTGTTGTCAGCGCTGGGCGATCCGGCGCTGCGGTATGCGGACATTCGTTACACGGCCACGCATCAGCAGCATGTCAAAGTGCGCAACGGCGAAGTCGATCAGCTCTCCTCGACCGTCGATCGCGCGATCGGCGTGCGCGTGCTGGTGGGGAATGGCTGGGGCTTCGCGGCGGCGAGCGACGCGAGCGAGGCGTCGATGCGGAAGGCCGCGAAACGCGCGCTCGAAGTCGCCGCCGCGAGCAACATCGCTTCGACGCAGGAGATCACGCTCAGCGACGTCGAGCCGCACGTCGCAGCCGTCCATTCGCAGTACCGCATCGACCCATGGTCCGTGCCGATCGAGCGCAAGATCGAACATCTGATGTCCGCCACGGAACCGATGCGCGGCGATGCGCGCATCCATCAGGTCTCCGGCGAGATCTCCTGCTACCGGCAGGAAAAACTCTTCGCATCGACCGCGGGCAGCTTCATCGAGCAGACCACCACGCAGATGGGCGGCGGCATCGAGGCGGTGGCCATCCACGACGGCGACTTTCAGCGGCGCACGTATCCGAATCCGTTCGGCGGCGACTTTCAGGCCGAAGGATGGGAGTTCATCGAGCGGCTGAACATGCCCGCGACCGCGCTCAAGATTCGCGATGAAGCGCTGGCTTTGCTCTCCGCGCCGAAAGCGCCCGCGGGACGTTTCGATCTCATCGTCGGAAGCGCGCAGCTCGCCCTGCAGGTCCATGAATCGTGCGGCCATCCCACCGAGCTCGATCGCGCCATGGGACTGGAGATCTCGCTGGCCGGCGGGTCGTTCCTGCAACCAGCGATGCTCGGTGCTTTTCGTTACGGCTCGCCGCTCGTAAACATCGTCGCCGACGCCACCATCCCCGGTTCCATCGGCTCGTTCGCGTTCGACGATGACGGCGTGCCCGCGCAGCGTTTCCACCTCGTGGAAAACGGGATCTTCGTCGGCTACCTCACCGGCCGCGACACCGCGCCATTCATCGGCCGCAGATCGAACGGCACGGTACGCGCAGAGAGTGCCGCGCGCATCCCGATCATCCGCATGACCAACATCAACCTCGAACCTGGCGAAACGCCGCTGGCCGACATCATCGCGGACACCAAGCGCGGCATCTTCGTCGAGACGAACAAATCGTGGTCGATCGACGACCTGCGCCTCAACTTCCAGTTCGGCTGCGAAGTGGCGTGGGAGATCGATAACGGCCGCCTCGGCCGCATGCTCCGCAATCCGCTCTACACCGGCAGCACGCCGGAGTTCTGGCGCTCGTGCGACGCCGTAGCCGACCGCGACTCGTGGCAGATCTGGGGCCTGCCGAATTGCGGCAAAGGCGACCCCATGCAGACGATGCGCGTCGCGCATGGCGCGCCCGCGGCGCGTTTCCGCGGCGTGCAAATGGCCTAGAAAGGAAATTGAAAATTGAAAATTGAAAATTGAAAAATATGAATGTGGCGCTCGTGGTCCGATTTTTCAATTTTCAATTTTCAATTTTCAATTGATATCTTCCGCACCCGATGACCCAACAGGAACCCGTCCAGACGCTGCTCGACTCGATCAACTCCCGCTCCGCCACCGTCGGCGTGATCGGCCTCGGCTACGTCGGACTGCCGCTCGTGCTGCTCTTCAGCGAGAGCGGATTCCGCGTGGTCGGCTTCGACGTCGACAAGAAAAAGACCGAGGCGCTGGCGCGCGGCGAGTCGTACATCCGGCATATCGGTCCCGAGCGCGTCGCGGCGGCATTCCGCGGTGGTCGCGCCGAGGCGACGGATGACTACGATCGCCTCGCGGAATGCGATGCCATTCTGATCTGCGTCCCGACGCCGCTCGGTGCGCATCGCGAGCCCGACCTGTCGTACGTTCGCATTACCGCCGAAGCCGTCGCCAAGCGGCTGCGGAAGGGACAACTGGTCGTCCTCGAATCGACGACGTATCCCGGCACCACGCGCGAAGAGCTGCTCACGCGATTCAACGAGCGCGGCATGCAGTGCGGCACCGACTTCTTCCTCGCCTTCTCCCCCGAGCGCGAAGATCCCGGCAACGAGAAGTTCCATACGAAGAACATCCCGAAAGTCGTCGGCGGTATCGACGAGCCGTCGCTGCGCGCCGCGGTTGCGCTCTACAACGCGGCCATCGATCGCATCGTGCCGGTGAGCAGCACCGAAGTGGCCGAGTCGTCGAAACTGCTCGAGAACATCTTCCGCGCCGTGAACATCGCGCTGGTGAATGAGCTCAAGGTCGTCTTCGACCGCATGGGCATCAACGTGTGGGAAGTGATCGCCGCGGCGAGCACGAAACCGTTCGGCTTCATGCCCTTCTACCCCGGCCCCGGCCTGGGCGGCCACTGCATCCCGCTCGATCCGTTTTACCTGACGTGGAAAGCCGCGGAGCACGGGACGTGGGCGCGCTTCATCGAGCTCGCCGGCGAGATCAACACAGGCATGCCGCGCTACGTCATCGACCGCACGGCCGAAGCGATCAATGCGCAAGGCAAGAGCGTGAGAGACGCGAAAGTGCTCGTGCTGGGCCTCTCCTACAAGCCGAATATCGACGACGACCGGGAATCGCCGTCGTTCGAGCTGATCGAGCTGCTGCGCGAGCGCGGCGCCGACGTCTCGTACTGCGACCCGTACATCCCGCACGCAAAGCGCGTCCGCAAGTTCGACCTCGACCTCTCCTCGGTGCCGTGTACCGCGGAAGAATTCGCAAAGTACGACGCGATCGTGCTCTCGACGCCGCACGATCAGTTCAAGGACGCCGGCCTGTACGCGAACGCGAAGCTGGTCGTCGACACGCGCAACGTCGTTCCCGCGGACAGCGTGAAGGAATCGGTCCTGGTCCGCGCGTAACGATGCGTTTTGAATCGGAGTCGTTGCCCATCCTCGAGCGCGCGCTCCACGCCGCCGGCGCGGATGAGGCCGACGCCGCATTCATCTCGGTCGACCAGAACATCAGCCGCTTCGCCAACTCGCAACTACACCAGAACATGTCGGAGGAGAGCGCGTGGCTGACGCTGCGCGTGGTGGTGAACGGGGCAATCGGTGTCGCCACCACGACCGGCTTCGACGACGACGAGATTGCTCGCACCGCGGAGGTCGCGCGCGAAGCGGCGAAGCATTCCAGCCCACTGCACGGATTCAGCGGTCTCTACTCCGAGAACGAACCGCTGCCGGAAGTCGACTCATTCGACGAAGCGACCGCGCAGATCTCCGCGCGCGAAAAAGCCACCGCGTTGCGCACGATGTTCGATAAGAGCCGCGAAGTGCTGTTCGCCGGCTCGTATGCGACTGCAGCCGCTTCGGTCACGTGCGGCAACACGCATGGCATTCGCCGCTACACGCGCATGACGCACGCCGACGCGACCGTGATCGCCATCGGCGACAAAGGCTCCGGCTACGCGACGTTGCGCGAGCGCCGCGCGTCCGACGTCAACATGGCCGCGCTCGGCGAGGAAGCAATCCTGAAAGCGACGCTCGCTTCGGATCGAATCGAAGACCTCGCGCCCGGCCAATACGACGTGATCCTCGAGCCTCCCGCACTCGCCGAAGTGTTCGAATGGATGAACATGATCGCGTTCACCGGCCAGGCGTTCGAAGACGGCTCCTCCTTTTTCGTCGGCCACCTCGGCAAGCGCATCCTCGGCGAGAACTTCACGCTCGTCGACGACTCCACGTCCTACCTTCCCTTCCCCTTCGACATGGAAGGCTTGCCGAAGCGCCCGGTGGCGCTCATCGAGAACGGCATTCCGCGCACGCCCGTGCTCGACAAAGCGTGGGCCGATCGCCTCGGCCTCGCGCCGACTGCGCACGCGTGGCATCTCGGCTCGCCGGACCACGGCTCGGCCTTTCACCTGGCGATGGGCGGCGGCGATTCGACGCGCGAGGAGATGATCGCATCGACGAAGCTCGGCATCTGGGTTACGCGCTTCAACTACGTCAACGGCCTGCTGGAGCCGAAGACCGCGCTCATGACCGGCACCACGCGCGACGGCACGTTCCTCATCCGCGACGGAAAAGTGGCCGCGCGCCTGCCGAACCTCCGCTGGACTCAGTCGATGGTCGAGGCGTTCTCGAACATCGACTCGATGTCGCGCGAGCGCCGCTCGACCGGCACCTGGTACAACATGTTCGGCGGCACGCTCGCACCGGTCACGAAGATCCGCGGGTGGAACATCACCGGAAAGCAGGAGACCGGCGAGTGAAGGCGAGGCTCTTGCAGAGCGCGGTAAGCGCGCTCACTCCGCGACGAGACTGGACCGCATGACTCAGTACATCATCCGCAGGTTCCTGCAGATGATCCCGATTACCCTCGGGATCCTGACGCTGATCTTCTCGCTGATCCATCTCATCCCGGGCGATCCGGCGGTGCAGATCGCGGGCGAGGGGGCACGCCCCGAAGATGTGATGGCGGTGCGCAAAGCGCTGGGGCTCGATCAGCCGCTGTGGAAGCAGTACGTCACCTACATCAACCGCCTCGCGCACGGCGATCTCGGTCGTTCGTTCCGGACCGATCGCAGTGTGGCGGAGGAGATCGCGGCGCGCTATCCAGCCACGATGCAGCTCGCGTTCGGCTCGATGCTCGTGGCGTTGCTCGTCGCGTTTCCGCTGGGCATCATCTCGGCGATCTATCGAAATTCATGGATCGACAACGTGGCGCGATTCTTCGCGCTGATCGGCGTGTCGATGCCGAGCTTCTGGTTCGGACCACTGTTGATCATCGCGTTCGCCATCAACCGCGAATGGTTCCCTGTCTCGGGCCGCGAGAACGGACTGCGCTCGCTGGTGCTGCCGTCGGTGACGATGGGGCTCGCGCTTTCCGCGATCCTCACGCGCATGATCCGCGTCAGTCTCGCCGACGAGCTGGGGCAGCTCTACGTCACCACCGCGATCGCGAAGGGCGTGACGCGCGCGAAAGCGATTTTCCGCCACGCGCTCAAGAACGCGCTGATCCCCGTGATCACGATCCTCGCGCTGCAATTCGGCTCGCTGCTGACCGGTGCGATCATCACCGAACAGATCTTCTCGTGGCCAGGGCTGGGACGGCTGCTGATTCAATCGATCACCACCCGCGACTACCCGCAGGTGCAGGCGTCGATCCTGGTGATCGCGCTGACGTACATCATGGTGAATTTCATCAGCGACCTGCTGTACGGGGTCGTGGATCCGAGGATCAAACTGGAGTGAATATGGAGTTTCAGAGTCTCAGAGGATTGGTGCCAAAGACCTCTCTGCGACTCTGCGACTCTGAGACTCGTTATCGCGGCAACTATCATGAAGACACTCAAGCGCTTGATTCGCAACTTCGCCTTCACCACCGGCCTCGCGCTGACGCTGGTGCTGGTGATCTGCGCGCTGCTCGCGCCGGTGCTCGCGCCGCACAGTCCTGTGGAGCAGAAGGGGCTGCGGCTCGATCCGCCGTCAGATGCGCATCCGCTCGGGCTCGATGAGCTCGGACGCGACGTGCTCTCGCGCATCGTGTGGGGCGCGCGCGTTTCGCTGCGTGTCGGATTCAGCGTCGTGCTGCTCGCGTCGGTCATCGGCGTGACGCTCGGCGCGATCTCCGGCTACTTCGGCGGCATCGTCGACGTGATCATCATGCGCCTCTGCGACATCCTGCTGGCGTTTCCGGGCATCCTGCTCGCGATTGCCCTCGTGGCGGTGCTCGGGCCGAGTCTCAACAACGTCATCCTCGCGCTGGCGATCATCGGCTGGGTCGGATACGCGCGCCTCGTGCGCGGACAGGTCCTGAAAGTGCGCGAGATGGAGTTCGTCACCGCGGCGAAGGCGCTCGGCGCGAAATCGCCGCGCGTGATTGCGCTGCACGTGTTGCCGAACGTCATGAATCCGGTGATCGTCATGGCCACGCTCGGTCTAGCCGGCGCAATCCTCGCGGAAGCAGCCCTCTCGTTCCTCGGCCTCGGCGTGCAGCCGCCGACGCCATCATGGGGCGCGATGCTCACGTACGGCAGGCAGTACCTCGGCCTGGCGAATCATCTGACCATCTTCCCCGGCGCCGCGATCATGGCCGCGGTGATGGGTCTCAACTTCCTCGGCGATGGCCTCATCGACGGCCTCGATCCGAAATACCGCAAGGAAATGCGATAGCCCATACCCATGCGCAAGACACTGCTCGTCTTCTCTCTCCTCGTCGCTCCCACGATCCTCGCGCAGACCGCAGACCTGCACATCACCTCGTTCGTCGTCGGCGGCGCGGCCACGACGACCAACGAGCGAATCACGCTGCAGGCGGATTGGAAAAATGAGGGACCGGGCGTCGCCACCTTCGTCAACGTCACGGTGACGGGATCGCCGACGCCGTTCTTCATCCTCTCCAACGCCACCACCGGCTGGCCGTGTTATGCGAATCCGGAGGGAGACACATTCCGTTGCCAGCAAGCGGCTGTGGCCCCGGGACAACAGGCCGAGCTGGTTCTGCAGATGCTTTCACCGGCAACACCCGGCCCCTTCGAATTGCGCATCGCCATTTCCGCGTCGGAAACGGATCCCGATCTTTCCGACAACGCCGTCGTCATTCCGATGAGCCTCAATTCGAGACCATCGACGGATCTCTCGATCTCGCCGCAGAACCAGTTGCATCGCGTGCAAAGCGGCGATTCCGTATCGATCCCACTGATCGTGGCCAACAGCGGCACGCAGCAGATCACCAGCCTCACGGCGTTCTTCACGCTGCCGGTGCTGGAGACGATTCCGCCGCTGTCGGCGAGCGGCGCCGGCTGGTCGTGCGGAGGGCTGGCGTTCGGACCGCAGGCGGTCATCTGCACACGTACAGCGCTCGCTCCGGGCGAAGTCGCGCCGATCACGCTCACGACCGTTGCGCCGGCCGATGGCGAGACCTTCACGGTCAATGCACGCGTCGGCGGACAGGGCTTCTCCGATCCGCTGATGGCCAACAACGTCGGGGCGGCGGTGGTGACGACCGCGGTCGAAGTGGAAAGCTGGAGCCGCGTGCTACTGCCGCTGGTGGGACCGGACGTACACGGCGCGAACGGCGCGTTGTGGCGAACGGAGACGACGTTGCTCCTCGACACGGCGATCTTCGTCGAGCCGCTGCACTGCGAGCTCGTCATCACGTGCCTGCAATTCCCGGTCGGAGCACCATTCGCGTACACGGGTGTCGCTGGCGCGTTAGGCCAGTTCCTGCACATGCGATCCGCAGACAAGGCGAAGCTGCACGTGAACACGCGCGTGTACGACGTGTCGCGCTCGACCGAAACCGCGGGCGCCGAGATCCCGATCGTGCGCGAAGAGGACTTCACGAGCGGCCCGATCTCGCTCCTGGGCATCCCGGTCGCGCCGCACTATCGCCACACGCTGCGCGTGTACGATTTCGATGGGCGCAACGGCGCGCCGGTTTCGATCCGCATCTATTCCGGCAGCGAAACGACGCCGCGGCTCAGCCTCACGAGAACGTTGTCGGCGCCCGGGGTCACGGTCGGCGATCACCGGCCGCTGCATCCGGGAACGATCCAGTTCGAGATCGGACAACTCCTGCCGCTGGCCGGCATCGAGACGTTGCGCGTGGACGTCGAGCCGCTCGAGAGCGGCCTGCGCCTCTGGTCGTTCGTCAGCGTCACCAACAACGAAACGCATCACGTGACCACGTTCTCCGCACAATGATCCGCAACCTCGGCATCATCATCTGCATCGCGCTGTCTTCCGCACTCTTCGCCGACTCGGCCGACATCGAGATCACTTCGCTCACGACCGGCAAGTCATCGGTCAGCACCGGCGAGTTGCTGACCGTGACGATGCGCTGGCGCAACAACGGGCCGGACATCGCGAATGACGTCATCGCCACGCTCGGTATCGACAGCGGCGCGACGGTCCTGGTCGGCCTCGGCAAGGAGAACTGGCCGTGCGAGCCCGTATTCGCGGGGAATGGTTTTCAGTGTCGCGGATTCCTCGCGCCGGGCGGCGACGCTCTGCTCACGGCGACGATGTTCGCCCGTTCCGACATGGCGGCGCCCTTCACGATCGTCGGACGCGTGGTCAGCTCGACCAGCGATCCACGGCCGGCGAACAACGTCTCGTCGCTGACGTTGCCGCTCACACCATCGGCGGCGACCGCGGATCTCGCAATCGGTCCGGAAACGCAATCGCATCTCGTTCGCAGTGGAACGCAACTGTCGTTGCCGCTGATCGTGCGGAACAACGGTTCCGAGGCTGTGAACAACGTGCATGTGTCGCTGTCGTTCGATCCGTCGTCACGTTTGCCGATGTCGGCGAGTGGCGCCGGCTGGTCGTGCCTCAATCCGACGCACTCGCCCTGGCTGCTGACTTGCCGGCATCCGACGCTCGATCCTGGCACGGCGCCGGCGATCATCGTGAACGCAACCGCGCCCGCGAGCGGAGACCTGCGTTTGTATGCGCGCGTCGCCGCGGCGAATCTCAACGATCCGCTCGCGGGCAACGCGGCCACGGCAGACATTCGTCTCGGCGGCCCGGGCCAACCGCAACAGTCGCGTCTTCTCGTGCCGATTCCGCCGGGAGTGACGCCAGGCATTAACGGCGCGCGCTGGACCGCGCAGGCGACGGGGCTCCGGCGCGCGCCGATCGGGATGGATCCGATCCTGCAGCCCTTCGACCTCGCCGAGCTGCTCGCCGACGGCGGTCTCGGCCAGTTCTTCATCAGTGCCCTCGACACGTCGAAGATCAACGCCAACATGCGCGTCTGGGACGAGACGCGGCAGACGCAGACCGCGGGCAGCGAGATTCCGCTGGCGCGCGAAGACGACTTCACCAGCGGCACGCTGCACATTCTCGGCATCCCGATCGCGCCGCACTATCGCCACACGCTGCGCGTGTATGACCTCGACGGGCGCGGCGGAGCGCGCATTGCCGTTCGTCTTTACGCCGATCAGGAGCTGACGCCGCGCGCGAGCGCGGAGGTGACGCTGAGTTTGTTCGCCGCCGGACGTCCTGCGTCGACCCAACTCGATCCGTTGCAACTCGGCTCGATGAGCGGCGCCGCGAAGATGCGCATCGAGATCGAGCCGCTCAATGAAGGGTTGAAGCTCTGGTCCTTCGTGAGCGTGACGAACAACGACACCCATCACGTCACGACGTTTACGATGCAGTGACGTGCAGGACGTACTCGGCCGGACGTTTGACTTCAAGGCAGCGCCGCGGCGCGTGATCTCACTCGTCCCGTCGGTGACGGAGACGTTGTTCGAGCTCGGCGCGGGCGGCTCGGTGGTCGGCATCACCGACTTCTGCATCTTCCCTCCCGACCTTGCGCTGCCGCGCCTGGGCGGCACGAAGAACCCGCGCGTCGACGAGATCCGTGCGCTGGCGCCCGACCTCGTGCACATGAACCTCGAGGAGAACCTGCGCCGCCATGGCGATGCGATCGAGACGTTCGCGCCGGTGTTCGTGAGCGAGCCAAAAAGCGTCGACGACGTCGAGACGCTGATCGCGCAGCTCGGCGTCATTCACGATCGCCGCGAACGCGCCGCGGAGCTCGTCGATGCGTTGCGACAAGAACGCACAGCGCTGCCGAAACGCGCGTTCACGTTTGCATGTCCGATCTGGAAGAACCCGTGGATGTGGTGCGGCGGCGACACGTACGTCTCGCGTCTCATCGAAACCGCCGGCGGCACGAACGTGATCGCGGAGCGAACGCGCTATCCGCAGCTCGCGCTCGAAGAAGTGCTCGCGTTGCGGCCGGACATCATCTTCCTGCCCGACGAACCGTACGTTTTCACAGCCGCTGACGCGGAGTACCTCGGAGTACCTCGGAGTGGCTCGGCAACAGTACGCGTGATCGGCCCGTTTCCGGGCCACCTATTCACGTGGCACGGCTCGCGGACCATCGACGGATTACGCTTCCTGCGGCTTGCGCTCTGATCCCCTCCGAGGAACTCCGAGGTACCCGAGGTACTCCGAGGTACTGGTGAAGGGTGGCTGCGGTGCCCCGGCTGGAAGCGCCAACAGGAAAAGGGGATCACGCAAGGAGGAATGAGCGCCGGGGCACCTGTCAGCCGTGGAAGATTCTATGGGATAACAGCATAAGAGGTCAAGCAGAACCCTCGATGACCTCTTCCGCCCATGCCCGGATCGTCTCCTCCACCGCCTCCAGTTGCTTGGTGAAAAAGTGATCGGCGCCCGTCACGATCACGCTCTCCGCGTTGCGCACGTTCTGCACGAGCTTCTCGAGCTTCGTGACGTCGCCGTGCTCGTCCTGCGTCCCGTGAATGAAGAGCATCGGCCGCTCGCAATGACGCAGGTAACCGAAGTCGTACTTGTTCACCGGCGTGCCGATGAGGAACAACGCGTCGACCTCGGGCAACTCGCACGCGACGCGCGACGCGACCCACGAGCCGAATGAGAACCCGCCCACGAACAACTTCTTGCCGGGATGCTTGCGCTTGGCCCACTCGATCGCTGCGGACACATCGGTCTGCTCTCCCTCGCCGCCCTCGAAAGTGCCGCCGCTCGCACCCGCGCCGCGGAAGTTGAATCGCAGCGTTGCGACGTTTGCGTTCTCCAGCCCGCGCGCCGCGCGAAACACGACCTTGTTGTGCAGCGTGCCGCCGCCGGTCGTGAGCGGATGGCAGATGACGGCGACGCCGGCCGGATCCTGCAATTCGCGATACAACGCCTCGAGCCTGCCGGCGCTGCCGTAGAGATCGACGTGACGCAGAGGTTTCGGATTCACGACGCGAGCCTCACCATGACGCGATCGTTCTCGATGCGCACTTCATGCGCGGTCACACGGAACTCGCGATTGCCGGGACAGAGTCCGGTCTTCACGTCGAAGCCCCACAAGTGCCACGGACAATTGATCTCGTTGCCGATCAAATCACCCTCGGCCAATGGTCCGCCGCGATGCGGGCACGTGTTGTCGGTCGCAAAGAAACCCTCTTCGGTGTGATAGAGCGCGATGGTGCGGCCGTTCACGTCGTACGCCTTCGCGCGGCCGATCGGGAGCTCTGTTGTATTCGCAATGTCGATGAACTCCATGAGACGGGCGCGAAGATTAGCACGCGCTGTCTCCGGAGCGACGGGCTCTCAGCCCGTCGAGCGGCGCTAGAATCTCACCGCACGCGGAATGCCGCTTCGTCCCACCGCGGCCGCTCCGTCCCACACACCAGGAATCGCGGTCGCGCACTCCGGACACTTGCCATCGACCAGCCGATACGACGTCACGCGGAAGCCGCTGCGGCCGATGACGAGCGCGTTGCACTTCGGGCAATGTGTCCCTTCCTTGTCGCCGAACGCGCCAGGGATGTTGCCCGGATAGATGTAGCGCAGGCCTGCGCGCTTGCCGATCTCGTATGCGCGCAGCAGGTGCGCCGGCGTCGTGCTCGCGTTGGTCATCTTGTAATCGGTGTGGTACGCCGTGATGTGCCACGGGATGTCGGGATCGACGCCGGCGAGGAACTCCGCGATGCCGGTCAGCTCCTCGTCGGAATCGTTGAAGTCGGGGATGACGAGCGTGACGATCTCCATCCAGATGCCGCGGCGCTTCAGACCTTTGATCGTTTCCAGCACCGGCTGCAGCGTGCCGCCGAGGTCGCGGTAGTGGCGGTCGTGGAAGCCTTTGAGGTCGACCTTGTACAACGTAACGTACGGCGCGATGTAATCGAGTACCTGCTCGGTACCGTTGCCGTTCGAAACGTACGAGCACACGAGCCCGGCCTGCTTCGCCTCGCGGAACACTTCGACGGCCCACTCGCTGGTGATGAGCGGCTCGTTGTACGTCGACGTGATCACCTTCGCGCCGTGCTCCTTCGCGATGCGCACCAGATTGGCAGGCTCGACGTCCATCGGCGGCGCGATGGCCATCGGATCGCGCAGCGCCTGCGACGTGACCCAGTTCTGGCAATAGCCGCAGTGGTAATCGCAGCCGAGCATGCCGAACGAAAGCGCGAGCGCGCCCGGATACGCGTGGAAAAACGGCTTCTTCTCGATCGGATCGACCTGTAGCGCCGCGACGTAGCCGCGCGGCACTTTGAGCACGCCGCCTTCGTTGTAGCGGACTTTGCAGATCCCCTTCAGGCCATTTGGAATGCGACAGCGGTGGCCGCACGAAAAACACTGGACGCCGTCATTCGGCAGCGGCGTGACGAGCTCCGGCGCTGCCGGCGCGGTCCGCTCCGCCAGCACTTCTCCCAGCGTCGTCTGTTCCTGGGTCGTCGGCATGCTTCGGAAAACAGATGCGGTAGAAGAGGTATGCCATTCCGAGGCCGAAGAGGGAATCGACGAGGTAATGCCAGCCGGTGATGAGCGAGCCGAGAAAAATCACGAATGCGAAGATGCCGAAGATCAGTTGTCCGGCTCGCCAGATGCGGCGCGTCCAGAGGAACACGTACATCTGAAACGCGACGTGCAGACTGGGGAACGCGGCAACGCCGAACACGATCCGGATCGGCTCGGTGATGGCGGTGCCATTCCACGCGCGCAGGACGTTGTTGTAGTTGCGCATCAGCAGAGCCTGCAGCGTTTGCGTGACGCGCAATGTCTCCGCATGCGCGAACCAGACTTCCGGGAAGCGCAATGCGGGTCCGAGGGATGGGATCAGCAGATAGAACCATGCTCCGGTGATCCAGAGCAGCGCGTTGCCGTTCGCAAACGAGACGCGAATGCGGCGCTCCGGATGTGAGAACACCCACGCGAACGCCACGAACGCGCTCACGAAGAAGATGTTCGCGTACGCCCAGTCGATCGCGCGCAGGAAGGAGGGCGCGTCGAAGACGTCGAGCAGAAACGTGGTCGGCGCGATCCCGAGGAAGAGCAGCCGGTCGAGCTCCCATAGCTCCGGGTCGAAGAGGCGCCGGTGATAGATCGGAACCGTAAGCTTCAGCCAGCCGTACGCGACGATCACGATCGCGCCGCTGACGATGAGCCGCAGCGTGTCGGTGATCCAGGCCACGGTGCGGATCGCGGCAAAGTACGCGCGGTCGCGTTTGATCAACGCGATCAGCGCGCGGACGGCGATACCGGCGAGCGCCTGCGTGCCGAGGGCGATGGTGAAGGTGGCGATGTGCCCGAGCGGCGAGCCGACGATGCGCAGGCTATCCCGCGCGAACAGCGCGATCACGGCGAGGTTCGCAAGGGCGAACAGCTCGAAGAAATACGGCCGCTTCACGTGCGGTGAGTCTAATAGACTCGCGTGCATGTTCATCGAGCGCACTGCGAATGACGCCGTCGCCACCATCACGCTGAACCGTCCTGAGAAGCTGAACGCCTTCAGCGGCACGATGCGCGAGGACCTGCTCGACGCGCTGCGCGCGTGCGAAGCTGACGACGCCATGCGCGTGGTGGTGATCACCGGCGCGGGCCGGGCATTCTGCGCGGGCGGTGACGTCGAGTCCATGCGCGAGCTGCAAGAGCGCGACGACGTCGATGCGTTCCGCAAATTGCTCGATGCGGGCCGCGACATCGTGCTGCAGATCGCAGCGATGGCAAAGCCGGTGATCGCGTCGGTGAACGGCGTGGCCGCCGGTGCCGGCTGCAATCTCGCGCTGGCGTGCGATTACCGCATCGCGGCGGAAAACGCGAAGTTCAGCGAGTCGTTCGTGAAGATCGGTCTGCATCCTGACTGGGGCGGCACGTGGCTGCTGCCGCGGCTGATCGGGCGTGCGCGCGCGTTCGAGCTGTTGGCGACCGCGAGGATGGTGGACGCGCACGAGGCGCTCGCGCTGGGGATGGTCGATCGCGTGGCGAGTGACCTTGCCGCGGAGACGGAGACATTCGCGCGCACGCTCGCGGCGGCTTCGCCACTCGCGATCGGGGCTATCAAGCGCGCACTGGCAGTGTCGGATCGAAATGACCTGCGCGCGCAGCTCGAGCTCGAGGCGGAGCATCAGGTGGCTTGTTTCCGGTCGGATGAGGCGAAGGCGCGCATCGCGGCGTTCGCGAAGAAGTGAGCCCTCATCCGGCCTTCGGCCGCCTTCTCCCCGCAGGCGGGGCGAAGGCTACATAGGCTAGCGTCATTGAGTAGCGTTCTCCCCTCGGCGAGGGGAGAAGGTGCCGAAGGCGGATGAGGGGAGCTACGCCCTGCGGATGATCACCAGCGTCTCGTCATCCTTCTGCGGCGCCTCATCGACGAACGCGTCGACCGCGTCCGCGATCTGATCGCGGATCAACGCGGCGCTGTAGTCGAGATGCTGCTCGAGAAGCGCTTCAAACCGCTCGTTGCCGAACTCCTCGTCGTCGATGTTCTCCGCTTCGGTGATGCCGTCGCTGTAGAGCACCGCGGTCGAGCCGGCGGGGAACGGACGCGAATGCGTGACGTAACGCGTGCCGGGCAGGATGCCGATCGGCAGACCGTGCGACTTGAGCGTGTCGATCTGCCCGTCGACGATCAGATACGCAGGATTGTGGCCGGCGTTTACGTACTGGATGATCTCGTGCTCGCGATCGATCGAGACCATGACCATAGTGATGAACTTGTTCTCGGCCGACCACTTGTGGATGTGGCGATTCAGCTCCGTCGCGATCTCGTCGAGCTCCCGTCCCTCGGCAAACAGCAGTTGCAGCACCGCATGCAGCGCGGACACGAGCAGCGCCGCGGGCATCGACTTTCCGGCGACGTCCGCGACGAGCGCGGTAATGACGCCGTCGCGCACGAAGAACGCGTGATAGTCGCCACCCACCTGTCGCGCCGGACGCGAGAGCGCGGCGATCTCGATGCCGTCGATCTGCGGAATCGCCTTCGGCAGAATGTTGCTTTGGATCGTCGCCGCGAGCTCGAGGTCGCGTTCCATGGCCTGCTTCTCGAGCGCGTCCCGGTGCAGGCGCGCGTTCTCGAGCGCGATGGCGACCTGATTGCCGAACAGCGAAAGCAGCCGCAACTCGTTCGCTTCGAATGCGCCGATACCGCCTTCGCGCGTCTCGCGATCGGCCGCGGCGAGGACGCCGATGATCGCGTCGTTGCTTCCCTTGATCGGCACCGCGACGAAGGTCTCGCATCCCGGAAAAAGACACGTGCTGCCGCCTTCGAAGGTGAGCGGCTTCCCCTCGCGCAGCAGTTCTTCGCTGATCTCCGTTTCGAGGAAGCCCTCGCGCACGTCGCCGAAGGAGCGGTAGAGCTTGAAGCCATCCTCGCGCAGATAGAGCGCCGCGCGACGCGCGTTCGTGAGCGAGATCATGCGGAAGAGGATCTCGTCCGCGAGCTCGTCGACATTGAGCGTCGATGCGATCGACAGCCCGATGTCGTACAGCGACTCGAGCTCCCACAAGCGGTACTTGAGCTGGAAGTCGCCCTCGCGCATTTCCTGCGTGAGGCGCTGATTGGCGATCAGCGTCGAGACATACATCGCCGCCGCGCGCGCGAACGCGAAGTCGTCTTCGAGGTCTTCGAGAATTTCGCTCGACAGCGCGAGCAAGCCGAGCGCTTCGCGTTGCGATTGCAACGGAACCACGAGCGCCGGCGAAGGCATCAGCGCATCTTCCGCGCGCGCGGTTCCGTCGAGGATTTCCGGCGCGACACAATGCGTCGATTTCGCGGCGAGACGCATTCCGTTGCCTCGGCCGTCGCGCAGATAGAGAGCGCCGCCGTCGAAGCGCGTGTGCCGCGCGAATGCATCGAGGATCAGCGGACCCTGCGCCGCGACCGAGGCCTTCTCCAGCTGTTGCAGCTCTGAGAGGAGCTCGGCGAATCGGCGCACCGGGGACATGGGGCGAGGAGAATATCAGTCCTGCGAGGCGTTGAGCTGCTGAGCGATTGTGCCGACCTCTCGCGGCTCAATGGCTCAATCGCTCAACGCTTACAGGCCGAGCTCCCGGGCCGCGCTGTCTTCGTCGGTGAAGATCGAGGCGTAATTGGCGAGGCCCATGATCTGGAAGGTCTTGTGGATGACGGGGGTGAGGTTGCAGAAGCCGATGCGGCCGCCCTTCTCGATCATCTTCTCGATGATCTCGATGAGGATGCTGATGCCGATCGAGTTGACGATCTTCGTCTCTTTGAGATTGAGCAGGAGGATGCGCACGTCCGCGTCCATAAGCTCATACGCGCGATTGGCGATTTCCTCGCCGCCCAGGTTGTTGATGTATCCCTTGGTGTAGAGGACCGCTCCGTTGGCGCCGCGGCGATCCACCGCGACTCTCAATTCGTCCGTCATGATTCTTCCTTCGAGCTTCTCCCGAATTTCACCATGTGGATGGTGGTCCCGTCTCCACCCGGATTGGTGGCGATGCTCACTTCGTCCATGTGTGCTTCGATGATCTGCAGGCCCCACCCGCGCTTGTGGACAGCGCCGAGTTTCTGGCGCCGCGAGCGAGCCTCGGTCACGTCGAATCCTTTACCGCGGTCCGTGATCCAGATGTCGATGCGCGAGTTGCCCGCGCCCAGTGAGGTGCCGGTGATTCTTACATAGATGCGACGATCGGCGCTACCGGAGTGCTCGCGCGCATTGATGCACGCTTCGATCATGGCGTGAGCCATTTCATCGATGCTTTCCGACGCCATTCCGAGCTCCCGGGCGAGGTTGCCGGCAGCACGCGCGGCAGCGATCTCGATGTCCGGGATCATGGGGAGCGTCAGCTCCATTTGCCGCTCGGCAGTCGCAGTCATGACAGGTGCGTCCTCGACGATGCTCCCGTGACTAGAACGCGAGGAAAAGCGCGGCGACCGTCTTCACCCACTGCGGGATGCCGCCGACCTGATCGAGCGCGAGCAGCGCGACGGTGTTCACCGCCAGCATGCCCGGCAGGATGTAGCTGGTCGAGAGGACGGATTCGATGCGGGTGGTGCGGGTCTGCGCGATGTTGTTCATGATGTTCCCCCTCATTGTTCGGGGCCACCCTTGAGCAACGTGACTGCCACGCGGTACCGATCAGTGCAATCTCTCCTAAGTCGATGACGGGGCGTAGTTTACACGACGAGAGGTCGAATGGAAGCCGAAAGAGCTTGTGTGGATTTTCTCCACATTTCGCCGATTGTTCGAAATTATTGCATCGTAAGTGTAAGTATTCGCACAACTTACTAATGAATGTCCCAAGTATCCCCAGTTGGGGACATTCGGGACAATGCATCGCGGCGCTTGTAGAGCGTCTTGCGGTCCACGCCGAGGATCTTGGCCGCTTTGGAGATGTTCCCCTTGGTGAAGGCGAGCACGCGAGCCACGTAACGCGACTCCAGTTCGTCGAGCGTAGGGAGGTCGCCGGACAACTCTCGCCCCCCTCCGCCGACCCCGACCTCGTCCGGGAGCAGCAGGTCGCCGGGATCGATCACCGGATCGGTCGTGAGCGCGAGCGAGCCTTCGATGAGGTTCTCGAGCTCGCGCACGTTGCCGGGGAACGGGTAGCGCATGATCTTCTGCAGCGCTTCCTGCGTGATGCGCACGTCGTGCAGCCCTTCGCGCTTGCCGTACTTGTCGAGGAAGAAGCGCACCAGCTTCGGGATGTCGTCCTTGCGCTCGCGCAACGGCGGCAGCACGATCTCGACGACCTTCAATCGATAGTAGAGGTCCTGGCGGAACTCGGTCTTCTCGATCATCTCTTCGAGATTCCTGTGAGTCGCGGACAGGATGCGCACGTCGACGGGGATACGCCGGCGCCCGCCGAGCTTTTCGATCTCGCGCTCCTGCAGCACGCGCAGCAGCTTGGCCTGCAGCGTCAGCGGGATGTCGCCGATCTCGTCGAGGAAGATCGTGCCGCCTTTGGCAAGCTCGAACTTGCCAGGCCGCGCTTCGACGCCGGTGGCCACGCCACGCTCGATGCCGAAGAGCTCGGACTCGAGCAGCGTCTCCGGCAGCGCCGCGCAGTTGATGGCCACGAACGGGCCGTCTTTGCGCGGCGAGTTGCCGTGGATCAGGCGCGCGACCATCTCCTTGCCCGTACCCGACTCACCGCGAATCAGGACGCTGGCCTGCGAGTCCGCGACGCGCGCGACGAGGTCGATCACGCGCTGCATCTTCGGAGAGTCGCCCACCATCAGCCGGTCCGAGTAGTCGCGCAGCATGCGCTGCTTGAGCGCGCGATTCTCGTCCTCGAGCGTTTCGCGGACGCGATCGAGGCGATGGAAGCGGCGTGTGTTGTCGATGGCCGCAGCACCGATCGAGGCGATGGAATCGAGAAAGCGCAGGTCGTCCTCGATGAAGGTGCCCGCTTTCGTCTCGCCGCGCACTTCCTTGCCGCCGACGCCGATGATGCCGACGATCGTGTCCGACGCGATCATCGGCGCGATGAGCAGATCGGACCCCGGGCCGCCGAGGAACTTGGAGACGGTGACCATCATCGGCTCGCGCGAGGCCATCACCTGCTTGATCGGAGGCTCGACCACGAGCAGATCGGCCACCGGCACATCCACGCCGAACGTGAAGAATGTCTGCACGTTCAGCTTGTCATCGACCGAAAAAACGAAGCCGAGCGTGGCGTCGAGCACCGCGATGGCGCGGTGCATCAGCTCCTCGAGCAGGTCGTCCTCCGGCCGGAGTGTGTTCAGCGCGCGTCCGACGTCGTAGAGCGCCTCCAGCTGGAGCAATTTTCGGCGGAGTTCGAACTGGCTTTGAGGCATGTTGACGGCGCGTCAGCGTCCCAGCGCTTTCCTGCACTCCCCGAGAAGGAAGTCGCAGTTCCACGCGTCATAGAACGCCTTATCGAGCGAGTAGATTCTGATGAGCAGTGCCGACGCTTCGTCGAAGCGGCCTGTTTTCATGAGCGTGCGCGCGAGAAAGTACGTGGCCCGCAGCGTGGCCGGCTCTTTGTCCCCGCGATCGACGATCACGCGGAATGCCGACTCCGCCGCCGCGAAATTGCGGCGCTGGTAGGCGCAGAGCGCGCGCTCGTATTCGCCCTCCTGCGCGCACGTCGAAGGAGGCGCGCCGAACGCGGCGGTGGTGAGCAGTGCGAGAATGAGGAAGTAGCGCATCTGGCCTGGCGACCTAAGGATACATCTTGCGACTTGGCATTCTGGGCGGCGGTCGCGCCGCGTGGGCGTTTGGTTCCGCGTGGAAGCGGATCGGCTGGCCGCTGTCGGGCGTCTGGCTGCGCGATGACTCGCACAGTCACATCGCGGAATTGCTCGAGACCGCGCGGATGGACATGAGCGATCTCGCGCGCGACTCGGAGCTGCTGCTGGTCGCGGTCAGCGATCGCGCCATCGCCGAGGTGTCGGCTGCGATTCCGGAAACCGACGCGCTGATCTTTCACGCCAGCGGCGCGCTGCTGAGTCTGCGCGACGGGTTCTCGCTGCATCCGCTGAAATCGCTCCCGCCGGTCGGCGTCGCGTCCGACCTCGAAAACACGCTGCTCGTGTTCGAAGGGCAGCACCGCCGCACCGCGAAGCTCATGGCCGCGGCGATCGGCGCTCGCTTCTGTGAAGTTGCACCGGAGCAGAAGGCGCTGTATCACGCCGCCGCGGTCTTCGGCTCGAACTACGTGGCCGCATCGCTCGAGATCGCGCAACGGCTGATGGCGCGCGCCGGAGTGACGGACGTGCGCGGGGATCTGGTGGCGCTGGCGCGATCGGCCATCGAAAACTGGCACGCGCACGAAGACGAGAAGCGCTTCACCGGACCTGCCGCGCGCGGCGACGCAGAGGTCATGGCGCAGCATCGCGCCGCGTTGCACGGCGATCCGCAAGTCGCAGAGATATACGAACTTCTCGCGGCCGAGATCGCCGGATCGCTATTTGCTAGGCCAAAGTAGCCGATGCTACGATCAACGGCCCGACTGGAAGACCGCTGAATGGTGTTCTTCAATTACGCAACAATGCAGATGGCGGCCAAGATCGTGTACTACGGTCCGGGCCTCTGCGGGAAGACCACCAACCTGCATCACATCTACGCGAAGACCTCGCCACAGTCGCGCGGCGAGATGGTGAGCCTCGAGACCGAAACCGATCGCACCCTCTTTTTCGACCTCCTTCCCATCGACGTCGGCGTGATCGGCGGCTTCAAGACACGCCTGCAGCTCTACACCGTTCCCGGACAGGTGTTCTACAACACCACGCGCAAGCTCGTGCTCAAGGGCGTCGACGGGATCGTGTTCGTCGCCGATTCTCAAAGCGCGATGCTCGATGCGAACGTCGAGAGCTTCAAGAATCTCCGCGAGAATCTCGCCGAGATCGGCACCAACCTCGACGAGATCCCGGTCGTGCTGCAGCTCAACAAGCGCGACCTCCCGAACATCGCATCCGTCGAAACGATGCTGCAAGCGATCGATCCGGAGGGGAAGACCGAGCATGTCGAATCGATCGCTTCCGCCGGCACCGGCGTCTTCGAGACGCTGAAGCTGATCTCGAAACTGACGTTGCGCACGCTGCGCCGCCGCATGACAGGCGACGATCAGTCGCGTCCTTCGCCCTCGCGCTCGGGCACGTTCCGCGTGCAGGACAACTCGCGCACGATGGCCGGTACCGCACCGGCGCAGCCGCGCGCCTCGGCACCTGTGCCCGCGATTTCGGCGCCGACGCCGACCGGATCCACGCGCGTCATCACCGAGCCGATGCCGGCCATGACAGCCGAACGCGCACAAGCGCAGACGCTGGTCGAAGAGATTGCGCCAACGCCGATCCCGCAGCCCGAGCCGCAGGCGGAGTTCGATCCCGAGGCGACGGTGGCCGCATCGTCGCTCGATCCACGCATCCTCGCGAACGCGCCGGTCGCGGAAGCAGAACCGCCAATCCCAAACGCAACGATCGAAGTCGCCCACGAGGTCTCGATCCCGTCGGAGATCTCGATCCTCCCCGAGGAACCCCGAGGAACCGAGGAACCGGTCATGGCCGCGGAACCCGCACCAGCCTTCGACTTCGACACCGCCGCTGAACCGGAGGCGGAGCCCGCGCCGGTAGCGCAGCCCGAGGTGAAGACGGTGAAGGTGCGCAGCTCGGTGGATGTGATGGCCGAGCTCGAAGCGCTCCGCAAACGCGCCACCAACACCACTCCGAAAGCTCCCAAGCGCGACGTCATGGCGGACCTCGCGTCGCTGCGTCCGAAGCGCGATCTCAATCGCACCCTGCACGTCCAGCTCCCCACCGGCGTGCTGGCTCGCACCAAATCGGTTCGGGTTACACTATCGTTCGAGGATGGCGACGGAGCCATCGACACCCAGGAGCAGCAGCTCGAGCTGGGTGACGCCTCCGACGTCCAGTCTCTTTCGGTCAACCTGAAAATCGATCTCGCCTGACAGGCGGACGGCTGCGAGGGGGGTTGCGATGCGCAACACATTTCTGTTGGCGGGAGTGGCGTTGTATTCGATCGCGTGCGCGAGCTCGGCCCCTGCGCCCAAGGTCGTTCCCGCGGCGCCCGTGGCCGTCGCCGCACCCGCACCGCTCGACGTCGAGGAGTTCCGCAAAGAGCTCGACGACGCCTACACGCACATCCTCAGCCGCGCCGGCACGGACAACATCGCACCCGACGTCGCGGTCGTCGACCTCGAAGCCGCCGCGTCGATCCCCATCCCCGAACATCGCACCATCGACTCCGCGGTTCGCCTCTTCAGCGGCAGCATGAAGGACAGCATCCAGACATCGCTGCTCCGCTCGTCGCGCTACCGGAAACTGATCGACGCGGCGCTCGCCGAACAACAACTGCCGAAAGGTCTGGCCTATCTCCCCGTCATCGAGAGCGCGTATCTACCGACACTCACTTCGCGCGCCGGCGCGCACGGCATCTGGCAGTTCATGCCGGATACCGCGCGCGAATACGGGCTGCGCGTCGACTGGTGGATTGACGAACGCGCCGATCCGGAGCACTCCACGCGCGCGGCGGCGAAGTATCTCCGCGATCTCTATCGCATGTTCGACGATTGGTCGCTCGCGCTCGCGGCCTACAACTGCGGCCCCGGCCGCGTGCGTCGCACCCTGCAGCAGGCAAACGCGAAGTCGTTCTGGGAACTGCTCGACGCCGGTCTGCTGCCGAAAGAAACGCGCGGCTATGTGCCGACGTTCTACGCCACGATCCTCATCGCCAGCGACCCCGAAGCCTACGGTTTCCGCCTCGGCGGCACGACCAACGACTCCGACGAAAAGCGTGTCGACGTCCGCGGTCCGGTGTCGCTGGCGTACATCGCCGAAGCGATCGATGTCGACGAGGAACTGCTCAAGGAGCTCAATCCCGCGCTGCGCCGCGGCGTGGTACCTCCGGGACGCGCCTTCGTGCGCGTGCCTGCGAAGAAAGCCGACGTGTTGCTCGCGCGTGCCGATTCGTTGCGCGATGACGACGCGTACGTGAAGTTCTGCACGTTCCGGCTGCGCAAAGGCGACACGATCCAGCGCCTCGCACGCGCGATCGGCACCAAGGCCGAGACCATCCTGGCGATGAACAACCTCGACGAGAACGAGCGCGTCAGCGCCGGCGAATCGATCTACCTGCCGGTGCGTGCGCGCGAGCTCGGTGCGCTGCTCGCGCACAGCGATGACGAAGAAATCTTCTACGCGGTCCGCAAAGGCGACACGCTTTACTCGATCGCGAAACGCAACGGCCTGACCGTGGCCGAGCTGCGCGATCTCAATGATCTGCGCAAGGATGCGAAGCTGAAGAAGGGGCAGAAACTGCGCGTGTCCGCGCCACGGACGATGACCGCCGGCGGCATGTAGCGAAGCGTCTGGAGCGACGGACTCTCAGCCCGTCGACCCGTTCCCCAAAGACGGCGCGAGCGGAGATCGAGCCCGGGAGCTAAACAGATGCTGGCGGCGCGGTGCAAATTGCCGCGCAGCGGACCGCTTTTGCGCGCGCCAGCGGAAAGTGCGGCCACGTGGACGAGCACGAGGTGCAATCCCGCGAGGTGCACATCACGATTTGTCGGGATGAATCCCGCCCGCCTGCTGCACGGCATAGGTATCGACAGTCAATCGATGGACACGTCCGAAGATTCGCAATCCGCAGCCGGGACAGGCGCTCTCGCTCGCGTGAGCCATGCGCTCATCTTCGCACCCGCGTCAGGTTGAAATCTCAGCCCCCCGCTGCTAGGTTGCCCCTCCCATGGCCGAAAGCAGCGACTACAAGAAAACTCTGAACCTGCCGCAAACGACGTTCGCGATGAAGGCGAACCTGCCGCAGAACGAGCCGAAGCGGCTCGAGCAGTGGCGGGGCATGAACCTTTACGAGCGCATTCGCGAAGCGGCCGCCGGCCGGCCGAAGTTCGTGCTGCACGACGGCCCGCCGTACGCGAACGGCGAGATTCATACCGGTCACGCGCTCAACAAGATCCTCAAGGACATCGTCGTGAAGTCGAAGACGATGCTCGGCTACGACTCGCCGTACGTCCCGGGGTGGGATTGCCACGGCCTGCCGATCGAATCGGCCATCGGCAAGAAGTTGGGTTCGAAGAAGAACGAGATGAGCGCGGCCGAGTTCCGCCGCGCCTGCCGCCAGTTTGCCGCCAGCTACGTCGACATCCAACGCAAAGACTTCGTCCGCCTCGGCATCCTGGGCGACTGGGACCATCCCTACACCACGATGTCGTTCGACTACGAAGCCGAGATCGCGGCAGCGCTCGGTCGCTTCTTCGAAAGCGGCGCCGTCTACAAAGGCCTCAAACCGGTGCATTGGTGCACCTACGACCAGTCCGCGCTCGCGGAGGCCGAAGTCGAATACGCGGAGCACACGTCGCCGTCGGTCTACGTGCGATTCCGTATGCTCGACGAAGCGGTGACCGAGCTCGATCTGCCGATCGAGAAACCGCTGTACGCGATCATTTGGACGACGACGCCGTGGACGTTGCCGGCGAACCTCGCCATCGCGGTGAAGCCCGACTTCGAGTACTCCGTCATCGAGCACGACGGCGCGAACTACATGCTCGCCACAGAGCTCGTTCCGACGGTCACGCAGAAATTCGGCTGGACCGAGTACAAGGCCGTGAAGCTCTTCAAGGGGTCCACGCTCGAGCACCTGCGCTATCGCCATCCATTCATCATTCGAGAAGGCGCGTTCGTGCTCGCTGATTACGTGACGCTCGACGCCGGCACTGGCCTCGTACACACGGCGCCGGGTCATGGCGCGGACGACTTTGCGACCGGCCGCCGTTACGGCCTCGAGATCTACACGCCCGTCAATCATCGCGGCGAGTTCATGAGCGACGTCCCGTTCTGGGCCGGCGAGCACGTGTTCAAGGCGAATCCGAAGATCGTCGAGCATCTGCGCGAGAGCGGCACGCTCGTCCACAGCGAACAGATCACACACTCGTATCCGCATTGCTGGCGCTGTAAGAATCCGGTCATCTTCCGCGGCACCGAGCAATGGTTCGTGTCGATGGAGCTGACCGGCCTGCGCGCGCGCGCGCTGCAGGCCATCGATGAAGTGAAGTGGTTCCCGGCGTGGGGCCGCGACCGCATGTACGGCATGGTCGAGAACCGGCCGGACTGGGTGATCTCGCGCCAGCGCCTTTGGGGTGTGCCGATCACGGTGCTCTATTGCGAGCAGTGCAACGAGACCGTGTCGACGCCCGAGTTCTTCGCGAAAGTCGTCGAGACCTTCCGCAAGGAAGGGGCGGACTCGTGGTACGAGCGGCCGATCACCGACTTTCACAATGCGCCGTGCAAGTGCGGCAGCACGGCGTTCCGCAAGGAAACCGACATCCTCGATGTCTGGTTCGACTCCGGCTGCTCGCATCTCGCCGTGCTGAAGACGCGGCCGGAGCTCACCTGGCCCGCGGGCGCGTATCTCGAAGGGCACGATCAGCATCGCGGCTGGTTCCAGTCGTCGCTGCTGGTCGGCAGCGCGCTCGAAAACGCGGCGCCGTATCAGCAGGTCATCACCTGCGGCTTCATCCTCGATGAAACGGGCGACAAGATGTCGAAGTCGCGCGGCAACACGCTCTCGCCGCAGGACGTCATCAAGCAGAACGGCGCCGACGTGCTTCGTCTGTGGGTCACGACCATCGATTACACGACCGACATGACCTTTGGCCCGCAGGTGATGAACCGCACGGCCGACGGCTACAAGAAGATCCGCAACACCGCGCGCTATCTCCTGGCGAACCTCAGCGACTTCGATCCCGCGCAGCACTCAGTGCCATTCGACGAACTGTTGCCGCTCGATCGCTGGATCGTCGACCGCGCCAACCGCACGATCGAGCGCTGCCGGCAGGCGTACGAGGACTACGAGTACCACGTCGTCTATCACCGCATGCTCGACCTCTGTACCGTGCCGCTGTCGGCGATTTATCTCGATGCGTCGAAAGACACGATGTACTGCGACGCGCCCGACTCGCGCACGCGCCGCAGCGGCCAGACCGCGATGTACGAAGTGCTGCGCGGCATGGTCAGCGTGCTCGCGCCGATCCTCTCGTTCACGGCCGATGAGATCTACGAGGCCCTGCCGGGTGAGAAAGAAGCGTCCGTGCATCTCACGCTGATTCCGAAGCTCGAGCCGCTGCTCAGCGCTGAAGAAGCGACGCGCTGGAACAGTCTGCTGCGTCTGCGCGACGCGGTGCTCGCGGTACTCGAGCGCGCGCGCGCCGCGAAGCAGATCGGGCAGTCGCTCGAAGCCGACGTCGTGCTGTTCGGCAACGTGGACACGACCGGCGTCGACCTCGCGAAGCTGTTCATCACGTCACATGTCGACGTGAAATCCGCCGACAACGTGGTCATGGACGTCGAGTGGGTCGAGGTCGAAGGCATCGGCCGCATCGGCATCGCGTGGACGCCCGCTCGCGGACGCAAGTGCGGCCGCTGCTGGACGTATCGCGAAGAGGTGGTCGAGGATGGGGACCTCTGCGGAAGGTGCCAGAGCGTGGTGGATCGGCTCGCGCCGCCGGAAGTTCCCACGGCTTAGGCTGCTACACTGCTCGTTGAATTGAAGGACTGAACATGAAGGCAAAAGTAATCAAGAAAGCAGCCACCAAAGCAGTCAAGAACGCCAAGGACGCCGCGGAAGAAGTGGCCGCGAAAGTCAAAAAGGCCGCCGCACCGAAGATCAAGGCTGTGAAGAAAGCCGCGCGCGGCGCCGCGAAGGACGCGCTCAAGGCCACGGCCAAGAAGCTGAAGAAAGCCGCCAGGGCGATCTGACGCTCGCACGTTGCGTTACGCCGACCTCCACACCCACACGTATCACTCCGACGGCACGCGCTCGCCGAAGGAAGTGGTCGACGTCGCGCTCGCGCACGGGATCGAGATCCTCGCGATCAGCGATCACGACAATCTCGCCGCGTACTACGAGATCCAGCCGTACGCGGTCTCGCGCGGCGTCACGCTGATCCCCGCCATCGAGTTGTCGTGCGGTCATGGCGGCGTCGACGTGCACGTGCTCGCGTACGCGTTCGACGCGCACGATGAGCGCATCGACAAGCGCCTGCGCGGCTTTCGCGAGATGCGCCAGCGCCGCGGCCATGCCATCGTCGAACGCCTCCGCTCCCTCGGCTACACCATCGCACCCGAGCGGGTCGATCAACTCGCCGCCGGCGGCGCCGTCGGCCGTCCGCACGTTGCACGCGCGCTGGTCGAAGCGGGTTACGTCGCCACTGTCTCCGACGCCTTCGACAAACTCCTCGGCGACGGCAAGCCTGGCTACGTCGACAAGGAACGCTTCCGCATCGACGAAGCGATCGCTCTCATCAAGTCGGCAGGCGGCGTGACGTCGATCGCGCATCCGACGCTCTATCCGGATCACTCGCGACTCGTACCGGAGCTGCTCGACGCCGGCGTCGACGCCGTCGAAGTGATGCACCCCGCGGTCGATGAAAACCATCGCGAGCGCTACGCGAACATGGCGCGCTTTCGCGGCAAGTTCTGGACCGGGGGCTCCGACGATCACGGCACTGTCAAGACCTGCCAGACGCTGGGCACCGTGAAAGTGCCGGAGACGATGATCGGTCCGATCCTTGAACGTCTCTAGAGCACGGCGTGCTCACACCACTCTTCTTCGTGCTCCTCGCGCTCGCGCTCATTGGTGACGCGCGCATCTTCCTCTTCGTGTTGAACCGCATCGTCTTCGGCGGCCATCGCGAGGAGAAAAACCCGACCTGGCTGCTCTACGCAATCCTGCCGTTGCTTCTCGGCCTCACGCTGCTGTTCTGGCCACTGCACCGCTGGATTCGCGTGCTGGCCAGCTACGACTTCGTGGAGCGCATCACGCCCGACACAATCGAGCGGATGGTGTGGTCGCTGATGCTCGCGAAAATCGGCGCGTCGTGGCTTTTCATCGCAGCCGGCGTCGGCGCGTACTGGATCGTCGATCGGATCCGCATCCTGCTGCAGGGCGAACCCGCCGTCGCCGGCGTGCGCACGCTTCCGTCCGAGGTCGTAAAGCTGCGCAAGGCGCACATCCCGTTCGCGTGGCTGCGATCGCTCGGCGCACATAACGACATCTACGACATCGAGGTGACGCGACATGAAGTGTTCATCGAAAACCTGCCGCTGAGCTTCGAGGGCTATCGCATCGCGTTCCTCACGGACACGCACGTCGCCTCATTCATGCGCCGCGGTCTCTATCGCGAAGCGGTTGCGCAAACGCTGCGTTTCGATCCCGACCTGATCCTGCTCGGCGGCGATTACGTGACGTGGGAGCGCCACATCCCGCTGATGGCGGAAGTGCTGCTCACCGACCTCGCCGCACGCGACGGCGTATGGGCGGTTCTCGGCAACCACGATTACTGGGCAAATGCAGACGGCGTCGTCGCCGCGATGACGGCGCGCGGCGTGCGCTTCATCGTCAACCGATCCGTCGCCATCCGCCGCGGCAAGGAAACGATCTCGCTCCTCGGCATCGACGAGCTCTATCGAGGGATTCCCGACGTCGACGCGGCATTCTCGCGCGTCGATCCGCAGAGCGTGTGCATCGCTGTCAGTCATCATCCCGACATCGTCGGGCACCTGGTCGGGCGGCGGATCGACCTGCTGCTCTGCGGCCACACGCACGGAGGACAGATCCGCTTTCCGTTCTTCGGCTCGGTGGTCGTGCCGTCGAAACATGAAGCGCGGTACGCCAGCGGATTTCATCGCGAGGAGGACGTGTTGCTGTACGTGAGCCGCGGAATCGGCGCCGTTCCGCCGCTGCGCATCCTCTGCAAGCCGGAGGTGGCGACGTTCACGCTGCGGCGCCCTGACCATGGTTGAAAGACTGTCCGAGGTTTGGCCGACGATCGTGCGCGTGGCGAGCGTTGAGGGAGTGGTGCGCGTAGGCGCGAGCGACCTCGAAGATGCACACGCGTCGCTGTTCGGCGAATGGATCGAGCGTGGACATCACGCGTCGATGTCGTACCTCGCGAAAAACGCGGACATCCGCGCGAATCCGCGCGAGCGCTTTCCTTGGGCGAAATCGGTGATCGCGATCATCGTTTCCTACTCGCCGGCGCGGCCGGACGCGCCGCCGGATGCACTCAGTCATTCCGTCGCGCGGTATGCGCTCGGCGATGACTACCACGACGTGCTCGATCGCATTCTGCGCAAGCTCGAAGAGGCGCTGCCGGGCGTGAAGACCTGGCGCTATGTCGATACCGGCCCGCTATCCGACCGTTCGTACGCGGCGCAGGCCGGCCTGGGCTGGATCGGCAAGAACGGGATGCTCATTCACGAGCTCGACGGCTCCTACTTTTTCATCGGGACGCTGCTGACGGCGCTCGAAAACGACATCGAGTCCGAGCTCGTGACGGATCGTTGCGGCACGTGTACGCGCTGCCTCGATGCTTGTCCGACAAACGCGATCCTACCCGATCGCACGCTCGATTCCGGGCATTGCATCAGCTACGCGACCATCGAACATCGCGGTTCGCTCGACGCGCACGTCGCGCAACATCTCGAAGGCAATTCCTTCGGCTGCGACATCTGCCAGGAAGTCTGCCCGTGGAATCGCCGCGCGCCCGAAGGACACGCTGCATTTCATCCGCGCGACGAATATCGGGCGACGCCGGTCTCCGACCTCCTGCGCTTCACGCAGTCGGATTTCTCGGCGCTATTCCGCAAGAGCGCGATCAAACGCGCGAAGCTGGCGGGGATGCAACGGAATGTAGAAGCGTTGACAGGGGGCGGAGACCGAGGGATTCTGGGATCATGACCAAGCAGGTGACGGTCGAGGAGTTGCGGGAAAAGCTCGAGGAGCTGCTCGCGGAGGTAGAAGGGGGAGACGGTGACGATCGTGAAGGACGGTGAGAGCATCGCACACGTCGCGCGTCCCGTAGCGACCGCAGGGGTCCCTTACCCGTTCAGGAACTTCGACTTCGGCTCTCGTCCGAAGAACCTGAAGACCGAGGGCGCTGAGATCATCATCGCGGAGCGAGCGTGAGCAGTCCGGCTTGAAGTAAGATGAAGACGTCGTTGAAAAGCTGTCGCTCATCGAGACGTTCGCGAACCGTTTGCACCGGCGTCACCGTCTGAGCTAAGGCAGCGGCAGTTCGAAAGCGCGGCCGACGATTGTCGGATCCACCGACCGGTCGAGGTACTCCCACACAGCCAGCGCGTCGGGATGGTTCGCGATGGGCGGGGCGGCGGCGCGGGTGGCGGGGTCGTTGATCACGAGGCGCGCACGGCGGTACCAATGCATGGCCTCGTCCGGATTGAGGCGCAGCTCCTCGCGCACGCCCTGAATGAGGAGGTATTGCTCCGCGGGGATGCCGGACTGCTCGATTTCGCGGAACGACGGGGCCATCTGGCGCGCGCGGGCGCGAATGATCTTGAGCTTCAGCCGCAGCGAGTGCGTGTCGATCGCGGCGCGGTTCATCTCGCAGAGATGACCGATGGCGAGGCGCAGCAACTCCGGCTTTTCGTTGATGAACAGTCCCGCGCGGAAGGTGCGCGTCGTGCTGCCGGTGATCGCCTTGATCGACGTCCACGCCACCTGTCCCGTGACCGACACTGCGATCGAGGACTCCGGCACCGCGAACTCCAGCGTCACTTGCGTCCCACGCAAGGGCTGCGTCGGCAACACCACACGCGCGCCACGCGCGGACAAGTCTTCGATTTCGGCCGCGGCGCCGTCGAAGGTCGCGGGCAGCGTAGGCAGCACGTGGAAGCGATCGGTCGAGCGCAGCTCCTCGATGCGGCTGGTGCGATTCGTCGTCTGCAGATGCGCGATGAGCGCCTGGATCAGTTCCGGCGAGCCATACGTACGCACCCCGGTCATCGACTTGCCGGGCCACGACGGATCGGCATGCGACCACACCACCGTCGCCTCGAGCGCGAGGGGTGTCGCGCGTCCTTCCACCGCGATTCGCAGCATCGACTTCGACCCCATGTCCGCCGGCTTATCGTGGCGGAAACGCGCACCCTTCGCGGAGATGTCGCAGATGGCCACGGCCGCGCCGTCAAAAGTCGCGGCGAGCGGCGGCGCGAGCAGAAAGCGCTCGGCCGTGCGCAGGTTGCGGGCTGCTTCGTGCATGTGAGGGACCGTAGAAGCTTACACCTGACGCGGCGTGCGAGGTGAGCGTTGCGCAACGTGTAGCATCCGCGGCCGTTCCCGTGGTGTGATGCCGCTCACGCCATGACCCGCCATTTCGACATCGTCACCTTCGACTGCTACGGCACACTCATCGATTGGGAGAACGGCATCGCCGGCGCGTTCGTCGCGACCGCCGCCGAGGATGGAGTCACGCTGCAACGCGACGACGTGCTGCGCGCGTACGCGACCATCGAACCGGTCGTGGAGGCTGAGGAGTACCGCGCATATCGCGAGATCCTCACGGAGAGCGCGCAGCGCGTCGCCGCAGCGATCGGCTGGCAACTGCCCACGGAGCGCCGTGCCTTCCTCGCTGACTCGCTACAGCGATGGCAGCCGTTCCCCGACACGAATCCCGCCCTCGAGCGCCTTCGCGCGGCCGGCTATCGTCTCGGCATCCTCTCCAACGTCGATGATGATCTGCTTGCCGCGACGTGCCGCCATTTCACCGTCGACTTCGATCTCGTCGTCACGGCGCAGCAGGTGCGTTCGTACAAACCGGCGCCAGGACATTTCCTGGCGGCGAAGGAGCTCATCGATAGCGCGCGCTGGTTGCACGCGGCGCAAAGCAACTTCCACGACATCGTGCCGATGAACGCGATGGGCATTCCGACCGCGTGGGTCAATCGCCACGGAGCAGCGCCGCTACCGGGCGGCACTCCGACGTACGAAGTGCGCGACCTGTGCGGCCTTGCCGAGCTGCTCGCGTAATCCGTTACTTGCCGACCGCGCGCCGCTTCCCCTTCTTCGAGGGCTGCGCGGCGTCACTGCCGTCGTGCGGCACGCGCACGGTGGTCGTGGCCGTGCTGCTGTTGCCGCTGTCGTCGATCGCCTCCACCACGATCGTGTAGATGCGCGGAACCGCGGAACCGTTCCGTTCCGCGCGCAACTGCAGAGTGAGCGCGCCCGTGATCTTCCAGTCGTCCGCACCGATCCCTTCGTTCGCGGTCACACGGATCACGCGAAGATCGACCATCGTGTCGATCTCGTCGTCGGCCGTGGCTTCGACCGTAACATCCGTCATCTTTCCATTCGGCGGCCACAGCACCTCGGGCGTCGCGCTCACGCTTCGGATGACCGGCGCGTTCGAGTCGAGCACGTGCACGTTGAACGAGCCCCTGGCGGTCTGACCGTCACTGCCCGTCGCCGAGCAGACCACCGTCGTCGTGCCGACCGGGAACAGCGATCCGGACGACGGCTCACAACTGACCGGAACCTCCTGTCCGTCTTCTTCCGCGGTTGCTTCGTACTCGACGACAGTCCCCGACGGCGACATCGCTTCGACACTGATGTCATCCGGCAGATTCAGTTGCAACGGCGGAGGGGGCGGCGGCTCCTCGACCGTAATGGTGAACGTGTCCGAGGTGGTCTGGTTGTACCGGTCCGTTGCGCTGCAACGCACCGTCGTGGAACCGATCGGGAACTGCGATCCCGACGGTGGCTCGCATGTCACCGCGATCGACATCCCCTCTCCATCTTTCGCCGTCGCCTCGAACGTCACGACGGCTCCGTCATCGCTTGTCGCCGTGACTACGATGTCGTCGGGCAACGTCAATACCGGCGGCGGCGGTGGCGGCGGCGGATCCTTCTTCTTCACCGTCACGTCGAAGGTGCCGGTCGTCGTCCGCTGTTCGGCATCGGTCGCACTGCACTGCACCGTTGTCGTGCCGATCGGGAAACGCGACCCCGATGCCGGAGTACACGTCACCGGCAGCGGCTGTCCGTTGCGGTCCGTCGCGGTGGCGGTGAACGTCACGATCTCGCCGTCATCGCGCATCGTCTCCACTTCGATGTCGTCCGGCAGCACCAGCGTCGGATTGGCGTTCCCGGTCACCGTGACGTTGAACTCGCCGTTCGCCGACTGTGAATGCGAGTCGAACGCGGAACAGTGCACCGTCGTCCTTCCGACGGGGAACGTCGAACCTGAAGGTGGATTGCAGTTCACGGGGACGTCGCCATCGACGATGTCGACCGCGGTCGCTTCGAACATCACCTGCGCGCCATCCGGTCCTGTCGCCTCTACTTCAAAGTCATTCGGCAGAGTCAACACCGGTGGCGTCGTGTCCACGACGTTCACCGTGAAGTCGCGCGACGTCGACGTGAGGCGGCGCTCGTCGGTCGCGGTGCAACTGACGGTGCTTTCGCCGAGCGGGAAGAGATCGCCGGATTGGTGCGTGCAGGTGATCGTGGCAGGAAGGCCATCGGTGGTCGTGGCCTGCACCGAAAACTTCACGTTCGCGCCATCCGGTCCCGTCGCCTCGGCCTGAACCATCGGCGACAAATACAGGATCGGGCCGGGCTCGTAGACCACTTCGAAGTACGCCGGCGCCGAGATGCCTCCGTCGGGATTCGTGACCACGACCGAATAGCGCCCGACCGTGTCGATCATGTCGCTGCGCACCCACACTTCCAGCCACGAGTCGGACCAATAGTTGGACTCGAGTGTGCTCGTCCCGGCCGGCCCGGAAATGGTCACCAGCGCGCGCGGCCACGTCCAGAAATTGCGTCCGCGAACCGTGATGAAGTGCTCGCCGCTGTGGTACGTGATCTTCTCCGGAGTGACGGAGTTGATCACCGGCGGGGGAGCGTTCTGGGCGAGGATCGTGGTGGCGACGAGAATCGCGCACAGCGGCGTGAGGATGCGCATGGCGGAACGCGCATACATAACGCGTTCCACCTCGCGTAAATGATTACAACGTCTCGACGATCATGGCCGCAGCTTCGCCGCCGCCGATGCAGATCGCGGCCAGGCCGCGCTTCGCGCCGCGCTCATGCAGCGCGTGGATCAGCGTGACCAGGATGCGCGCGCCGCTCGCGCCGATCGGATGGCCGAGGGCGACGGCACCGCCGTAAACATTGAGCTTGTCGTGCAGGATGTTCGCATCGCGCATCGCGGCCATCGACACCGCTGCGAATGCTTCGTTGATCTCGAAGAGATCGATGTCCTCGACGGTGAGATTCGCTCGCTTCAGCACGAGATCGATCGCCTTGCCCGGCGCGGTGGTGAACCACTCCGGCTCGTGCGCCGTCGTCGACTGCGCGACGATGCGCGCCATCGGCTTCAGACCGTGCTTCTCCGCGTAATCGGCGGACGTGACGATCATCGCCGCAGCGCCGTCGTTGATCTTGGACGAGTTCGCGGCCGTGACCGTGCCGCCATCCTTGAGGAACGCGGGCTTGAGGCCGCGCATCTTCTCGAGCGGCGCGGCGAAAGGCTCCTCGTCATCGACGACGTGCGTCTTGCCTTTCTTGCCGTCGATCTCGACGACCGCGATCTCTTTGCGGAACTTGCCGCTCTTGATCGCCTCCTGCGCGCGGCGATACGACTCGTGCGAATAATCGTCCTGCGCCTCGCGCGTGAACTCGTACTTTGACACGCACGTCTCGGCGCAGTTGCCCATGTGCTTGTCGCCGTACGGATCCCACAAGCCGTCATGGATCATGAGGTCGATCATCTTGCCGTTGCCCATGCGATATCCGCCGCGCGCCTGCGGCAGCGCGTACGGCGCGTTGGACATCGACTCCATGCCGCCCGCCACCGCGAGGTCGTATTCACCGCAACGGATGTCGTTTGCCGCGTACATCACGGCCTTCATCCCCGAGCCGCACACTTTGTTGACGGTCACGGCGCCGGCGGTGTTCGGCACGCCGGCGTAAATCCCGGCCTGACGCGCTGGCGCCTGGCCAATCCCGGCCTGCAGGACGTTGCCCATGATCACTTGCTGCACCTGGTCGGCATGCACGCCCGAATTTTCGAGCGCGCATTTGATCGCCACGGCGCCGAGGCGGGGGGCGGCCAGTGAAGAAAGCGTGCCCTGGAATGAACCGATCGGCGTGCGTGCGCCGCCGAGAATCACGATGTCTTTCATGGAATCTCCCTGGTCAATGTTGCCGGGTGGAGTTCTATCACACGGGAAGATAGAATCCGGGCTCGGGCCGCGACCTGGCCCTTCACCATCCGCACCGATAACGCAATCAGGAGTCTTCGAATGTCCCTCTCTGCCATCACCGATCGCCGGATCCACGTCCAGCCGGCGGAAGTTCACAACGTCCTGTCGCGGCACATGCTCGCGG
>Ga0196977_1000118_pt1 | contig 51203 bp, 23 predicted proteins | sample S3v_1013CmetaG_FD_148634 | JGI IMG/M metagenome (GOLD analysis project Ga0196977, IMG submission 148634) | Soil microbial communities from Anza Borrego desert, Southern California, United States - S3+v_10-13C | ecosystem: Environmental > Terrestrial > Soil > Desert | place: USA: California... | reverse complement strand
TCGCGCGTTGGCGGCATGCCGAGACGACCGGCGGCCGGGACTTCGGGGCGAGCGCCGCGCGCGCGGCGAGCCTCACCTTCCCGGTTCGCGTAACGAGGCGAGGACGCGCCGCACCAAGCCCTCGACGGCCTTGTTCTCCACCCAGCGGGCGACGACGACCAAGTCGTTCTGCGGGTCGACGTAGATGACGTTCGTCCCGTTGCCGACGTGCGCGAAGGCCGACTCGGGCGCGCCCGGCAGGTACTTGCCGCCCGTGTTCAGGAAGAAGTTCATAAACCCGTAGGTCGGCTGCGCGGGCGTCGGGGTCGTGGCGAGGCGCAGCCACCCCTCGGAGAGCACCTGCCTGTCGCCCCACCTCCCGCGCCGCAGCGTGAGCAGGCCGAAGCGCGCCATGTCGTAGGCGCTGATAAACATGCCGCCGCCCCAGTGCCCTCCCCCGCTCACCGACTGCACCGCCTCGCCGTCCATCACCACCCAAGAGTTCTCGTAGCCGTACCAGCGCCACGTCGTTGAGGCCCCGATGGGCTCCATCACGTATTCGCGCAGGACGCCGGGCAGCGGCCGCCGCCAGACGCCGAGCGCGGCCAGCGCCAGCGCGTTGACGCGCACGTCGTTGTACTCGTAGACCGCGCCCGGCTCGTGGCGCCGGCGCGTCAGCCACTCGGAGGGGTTCGCGGCGGGGCGGTCGGCCCAGTCGGGCTTGCCCCAGAGCGTCCCCTCCCAGTCGCTCGTCTGCCGCAGCAGGTGATCCCACGTCACCTTCCGGTTGTGCTCGGACTCGAACGGACGGAGCAGCCGCGAACCGGCCAAGCCCTCCGGCTTCCGGCCGCCGAGCCCGTCGGCCAACGCCAGCACCGGCCCCGCCGACTCGCGCGCCGGGCGGTCGAGTCGAATCATCCCGCGGTCGTGGGCCAGCCCGACCACCGCCGAGAGGAAACTCTTCGTGACGCTGAAGGTCATGTCAACGCGGTGCGGGTCGCCCCACTCGGCGACTAAGTAGCCGCCGCGGAGGATGACGCCCGCCGGGTCGCCGCGCTCGGCGAAGGGGCCGACCGGCTCGCCGAACGGCTCGCGCCCGAACGTCTGGTAGTGGGCCAGCTCAAGGTCTCTGGGGGCCTTCGACTCGTTGGCGACGGCGAAGGCGACCGCCTCCTTGAGCAGCGCGGCGTCCATCCCGGCCTCCCGCGGCGCGCGCCGCTCCCAGTCGCCGGGCGCGGGGTAGTAGGGCCGCGCCGCGGTCGCGGGCGGCGGCTGCTGCGCCCTGCGAGTCTGGCGCGGCACGGCCTGCGTCGTCAGGGCGAGCGATGCCGCCACGAGCAGCGTTAGTGTTTGGGCTGTGAGCTTCATCATTGGCGGTTCACACGTGCCGGCGTCGGTTCGCGCTTCCGGACAGACGGTAAAAAGAGTCGCCCGCGGCCCGCGGCGCTCACGCGGCCGCGAACCCTTTGAGGCTGTCGCTGACGATCTTGTAGCACTCGCAGGAGTGCTTCTCCAGCCCGCGCGGGTCGAGTATCTCGACGCGGCCGCGGCCGATCGTGATGAGCCTCTTGCCCTTGAGCCCGCCCGCGATCATCGCGACGTTCGAGCGCGGCGTGCCGATCATCTGCGCGAGAAACTCCTGCGTGAGGTGGAAGACGTCAGAGCCGGCGCGGTCGCGGCTGGTGAGCAGCCAGCGGCACAGCCTCTGCTCGGCGGTGTGGAAGCGGTTGCAGGCGGCCGACTGCGAGATTTGCATCAGCAGCACGTGCGTGTAGCGCAGCAGCAACCCCTGAAGCCGCCCGCCCCTCGCGAACTCGCGCTGGATCGCGTCGAGGCCGATGCGCATGGCGACGCCCGGCAGTTGGACGACGACCCGGTAGGGGGCGGCGCTACAGCCGAGCAGCCCGGACAGCCCGGCCACGCCCTCGTTGCCGATCATCCCCACCTCGACGACCGACCCCGACTCCGTCGTGGACACCAGCGAGATCATCCCCGAGGTGGGGAAGTAGAGGCGCGTGATTCTCTCTTCGACCTCCCACAGGACTTTGCCCTGCGGGAGGCGCACCGGCGTCAGGCCCGTGAGCAGGCCGTGGTACTCGTCGCGGGGCAGCGACATGAGAATCTGGTTGTTGACGGGGAAGCGCAGCGGGCGAGACACTTCTGGCTTGCGCATGTGCATCCTTTCCGGGCCGGGCGGTCATCAACGGGGAGAGTCGTCAGAGGTTGCGGGGCGAAGCCGTTTACCTTGTTGACGAGACTGGCCGCGGGCACCGGCCGACGAGCGGGGAGGAGCGGGCCCGCGGCTCGCGCGAAGATCAACTGGATGAGAACAACGTGAGGCTTGTCGTCACCCGGCGGCGGGGCAAGTTGACGACGGCAGCGCGCCGATGCTAGGCGCGTTCGTAGCTTTTGTCAATGGGAAAAAGTTTTGCTTTCCGGCGGCGCAGTTTACGCCCCGCCCCGCCCCGGAGGCGGCCCGTCGGCGGCGGCGGGGCGGCCCGCCCGGCGTCTCGGGAATAACTTTTCCGGCGCCTTTCGCGCGGGCGAACAATTAACGCGGGCTGCGCTTGACCAGCCTCCCGCCGATGAATTAAGAGGATAGTGCCGGCCGCGCCGCCCGCGTGACGGCCCCTTTCCCGAAGCGGTCGGCGGCCTTCGGGCGCCACGCCGAAGGCGACGGCGCGGGCCACATTCGACCGCACTCCCGGCGTCAATGTTCGACCGCACTCCCGGCGTCAATTATTCGTACCATTATTGTGCTTCAGACTCGACCCGACCGCGCCACGCCGAACATGGAAGTGATCCCCGAAACCAACGTCGCGCACTACCGCGTCATGGAGTCGCTCGGCGCGGGCGGCATGGGCGCGGTCTACAAGGCGTACGACGAGAAGCTGCACCGCGTCGTGGCGCTCAAACTCCTGCCGCCGGAATACACCTCCCACGAAGACCGCCGCCGCCGCTTCCTTCAGGAGGCCCGCGCCGCCTCGGCCCTCAACCACCCGCACATCCTCACCGTCTACGAGTTCGGCGAGGACGGCGGCCGCCCCTACATGGCGACGGAGTACGTCGAGGGCGAGACGCTGCGGCGGAAGATCGCGGCGCGCGCCCTCCAGCTCGGCGAGGCGCTCGACATCGCGCTCCAGATCGCCGAGGGGCTCGCCAAGGCTCACGAGGCCGGCATCGTCCACCGCGACCTGAAGCCGGAGAACCTCATGGTCAGCCGCGACGGCTACGCGAAGATTCTGGACTTCGGCATCGCCAAACTCGTCCCCCGGCGCGGGCGCGCGGCCGCGGCCGACAGCGCGCAGAAGACCCTCATCCGCGTCGAGACGCAGTCGGGCACGATCATGGGGACGGTCAACTACATGTCGCCGGAACAGCTCCTCGGCCGGCGCGTCGATCTGCGCTGCGACATCTTCGCGTTCGGCGTCGTCCTCTGCGAGATGCTGACGGGCGCGTGCCCCTTCTCGTGCGACAACCAGATCGACACGATGCACGCCATCCTCCACGAGCAGCCGCGGCTGCGCGACGCGCTCAGGTCGCAACTGCCGCCCGGCGTCGAGCGCATCCTGACCAAAGCCCTCGACACGGAGCCGAAGCGCCGCCACCAGTCCGTCCGCGAACTGGCCGCGGAGCTCAAAGCCTTCAGGCGCGACCTCGAACTGGGTCAGGCCGCGCCCACGCAGACTAAGCCGAAGCTGGTGCTGAAGCGCGTCGCGGCGGCGCCGCGCGCCCGGCGCGTGGACTACGAGCGGGAGCTGAACGAGGCGCAGCTCGAAGCGGTGACGACGACCGAAGGCCCGCTCCTCGTCGTCGCCGGGGCCGGGACGGGGAAGACGCGGACGCTCGTCTACCGCGTGGCGCGGCTCGTCGAGACGGGCGCGCGGCCCGAGTCCGTCCTGCTGCTCACCTTCACGCGGCGCGCGGCCGCCTCGATGCTGGCGCGCGCCGCCGGCCTCGCCGACGCGCGCTGCCAGCGCGTCTCGGGCGGCACCTTCCACAGCCTCGGGCACGGCGTCCTGCGAAAATACCCGGAGGCGGCCGGCGTCTCGCGCAACTTCACCGTGCTCGACCCGTCCGACACCGAAGACCTCATCGACCTGCTGCGCCGGCAGATGCGGCTCGCGAGGGGCCGGCACTTCCCGCGCAAGCGCACCGTCTGCGCCATCTTCAGCATGATGGTCAACAAGGTCTGGACGCTCGAAGAGGTGCTCGGCCGGTGCTACCCGCACTTCGCCGACGAGCGCGGCGCGCTCGCGGAGCTGTACGACTCCTTCGAGGCGTTCAAGCGCGCGCGCCACCTCCTCACCTACGACGACCTGCTCGTGCGCCTGCGCGAGGCGCTCGAAGGCTCCGCGGAGCTGTGCCGCCTGCTCTCCGAGCAGTACCGCTACGTCATGGTGGACGAGTATCAGGACACCAACAAGCTTCAGGCGCAGATCATGCGGCGGCTGGCGGCCACGCACGATAACGTCGCGGTGGTCGGCGACGATTGCCAGTCGATCTTCTCGTTCCGCGGGGCGAGCCACCGGAACATGCTGGAGTTCCCCGACCTCTTCCCCGGCGCGCGCGTCATCAAGCTGGAGGAGAACTTCCGCAGCACGCGGCCGATCCTCGAAGTCGCCAACGCCGTCATCTCCGAGGCGGAGGAGGTCTACGCCAAGCGCCTCTTCTCGCGCGTGGAGGGCGGCGAGCCGCCCGTCGCGGTCAGCGCCCGCGACGAGAACGAGCAGTCGCGCTTCGTGGCCGAGCGCATCGCGGAGTTGCGCGAGGAGGGCGTGCCGCCCGGCGAGATCGCCGTCCTGTTCCGCGCCGGCTCGCACTCGTTCGACCTTGAGATCGAGCTGGGCCGGCACGGCATCCCGTTCCGCAAATACGGCGGGATCAAGTTCGCCGAATCCGCCCACGTCAAAGACGCGCTGGCCTTCCTGCGCGTGGTCGCCAACCCCTCCGACACGCTCTCATGGTTCCGCGCCCTGAAGCTGATCGACCACATCGGCGACGCGACCGTCAACCAGATACTCGACCACCTCGGCGTCGAGCGGAAAGAGTTCCGGGCGGCGCGGTCGAAGGAGGGGCTCTTCAAGAGGCTGCTCAGGTTCCCCGCGCGGGCCGCCTATCAGGAGCAGTTGATCCGGCTGGCGCGTCTGCTCGGCGGCCTCGCCGGCGAAAAATCGCCGGGCGCGCAGCTCTCCGCCGTGCTGCGCTTCTACCGGCCCATCCTCAAGGCCCGCTACGACGACCACCCGCGCCGCGGCCGCGACCTCGAACACCTTCTGGCCATCGCGAAGCGGTACAAAAGCCCTTCGGAGTTGCTCGCCGACGTGGCGCTCGACCCGTCGGACGCGGCGCAGCGCGACGGCCCGGCGCGCGGCGGCGGCTACGTGACGCTCTCGACCGTCCATTCGGCGAAGGGGCTTGAGTGGGACGCGCTGTTCGTGATCTGGATGACGGACGGCTGGTTCCCCTCGACGCGCTCTTACGACGAGTTCGAAGACCTTGAGGAGGAGCGCCGGCTGCTCTACGTGGCCGTGACCCGCGCGAAGCGCTACCTCTACCTCGTCTCCCCGCTGCACGCCTTCCGCGCCGCGGAGGGCGACATCCTGCCCCCCGTCTCGCGCTTCCTCGAACCCATCCCCGACACGATTCTCCCGCGCGCGTCACTGTCGGGGGGATGAAGCGCGCGCGAAGGGCCGACGCGCCCGTCAACATTTCGCCGGGGGGAGGTGCCCGTCAAGCGTTTAGTCCCGCGGGCGCCGCTTACCGGATGCCGCAAAAGTAAGGACGCGACTAATGAGTCCCCTTCCCGCGCTCCGAGCGACGGAAGCAGACCTCCGGTTTCTACGCCGCGGCTGGCGCGCGCTGACGGGCGCGTACGGGGCCGGCGGCGAGGCGGCCGGGAGGTGGCTGGACGCGCTGACGCGCTATTACTCAGCCCCCGGCCGCCACTACCACAACCTCCACCACGTGGCCGAGGTGCTGCGGCTGCTTGAGCAGTTCGAGGCGAGCGCCGGGGACTACGACGCCCTCCGCTTCGCCGCGTGGTTCCACGACGCGGTCTACGACACGCGGAGCAGGACGAACGAGGAGGACAGCGCCGCGCTGGCCGCACGCGCGATGGCCGAGCTGGGCGTGCCGCCCGAAAGGGTTGAGGTCGCGCGGCGCCTCATCCTCGCGACCGAGAGGCACGAGGCCGAGGTTGACGAGCCCGACCTCGGCCTCTTCCTCGACGCCGACCTGTCGATTCTGGGGGCGGAGGAGGAGACATACCTCGCCTACAGCGAGGCCATCAGGAGAGAGTTCTCGTGGGTGCCGGACGCCGCGTACCGGGAGGGGAGGCTGAAGGTTCTCACGAATTTTCTGCCGCGCGAGAGACTCTATTACACCGGGCCGCTGGCCGCGCGTTTTGAGGCGCGGGCCAGAAGCAATTTGTCGAAGGAGATAAAAGCACTCTCCTCTTGAGAGGGGCGCGGGCAGCTCCGGGCCGGAAGACGTTCTCTCCCCCCGCCCCGCGACATCCGGCGCGCGTTCGTCGGCGGCGGCGGGTGATCTCGGGCGTCGTCGTGGGAACCGGCCTCGGCTTTAGTCGGCGTCGAGCACGGGCGGCAGTTCCCGGCCTTCGGGGATGAACCGGACGGAGAGGGAGTTAACGCAGTGGCGCGTGTCTTTATCGGTGAAGCCTTCGCCCTCGAAGACGTGGCCCAAGTGGGCGCGGCAGCGGGCGCAGATGATCTCGACGCGCCTGCCGTCCGCGTCCGGGCGGCGCTCCACGCTCCCCGGGTACTCTTCGTCGAAACTCGGCCAGCCGCAGCCGGCGTTAAATTTAGCCTCCGCCGAATAGAGCGGGTTGTTGCAGCGCCGGCAGATGAAGGTGCCGGGTGAGAACAGAGTCTCGTACTCGCCGGTGAACGGCCTCTCCGTGCCTTTGTGGACGATGACCCGCTCTTCCTCGGGTGACAACTGGTTGTACGGCATGAAAATGTTCCTCCCAATTACTGTAGCAAAGAGCCTCCGCCCACAAAAGTACAACCCTTCCGGGCCGCCTGTAAATTTATCAAAAGATGTGCTGCCCGTCAGCGCCGGGTCTATTTATGAGGCCGTTTCCGGTTATTTAATGACTTCAACTCGGGCGGTAGCCGGGGGGGGCGAACGGCCCGTCCGACCCGGTCGCGGGGCCCTGCGCGCCTCGCGCCCGACAGTTGAACGTTGACTCCCCGCCCCGCCCCTAATATCTTTCCCCCCTCATCTGTAGTCTGACTGAGGGGGCTCCTATGGGTCTTACCGCAAGCCGCGACATCGCTGACTTCTGCGACTACGTCGAGCCTTACAGCAAGCGCCCGGATTTCGATTTCTTTATCGAAGCCGCGCAAGCCTCGGGCGGCCCGGTCTTGGAAGTGGGGTGCGGCACGGGGCGCATCCTGATTCCCACGGCGCGGGCCGGGGTTGAAATCGTGGGCCTCGACTTGTCACCGCAGAGGCTGGAGGTGTGCCGTGAGCGGGTGCTCGACGAGCCGGAGGCGGTGCGGTCCAGAATCCGGCTGATTCAGGCCGACATGCGAAACTTCGATCTGGCACAAACCTTTAAATTGGTCACCCTGCCCTTCAGGCCGTTTCATTGTCTAACCACCGTTAAAGATCAAATACTCTGCCTTGAGACGATTCACCGGCATCTGGCCGCGGGCGGGCGGGTGATCGTTGACCTTTTCAACCCCTCGCTCGAAGCGCTGGCGCGAGACAATGTGGGTCAGGAATTCGGCGACGAGCCTGAGTTTACGATCCCGGACGGGCGGCGGGTAGTGCGCCGCCATAAGATCGTCTCGCGAGACTACGCCAGCCAAGTCATGCAGATCGAGGTCGTCTACTACCTTACGCACCCTGACGGCCGCGAGGAGCGCCGGGTGCATGCGTTTTCATGGCACTACTTCTTTCGTTTTGAGGCGGAGCACCTGCTGGCGCGCTGCGGGTTCGAGGTGGAGGCGGTGTACTCCGACTATGACAAGAGCCCGTACGGATCGAAGTATCCGGGGGAGTTGATACTGGTGGGGAGGAAGGCGAAGGGGTAGCTGAAGGGCAACAGCGCGCGTCCGTGTGTGTCTCTCGGAGGTAAGAGTATGAGAGCGAAAACGGCTGCTTTTGACGAAGCGGGTGAGTCGCTTCGTCGGCTCGGGGTGCCGGGCGTTCTGCCGACACTCCACGACGCGGGAGTCAGCATCAGCCACACCGTCCTCGGCGGCTCCCATTCGGTGGCCGTCTACCCCCCGATTGATTCGCTGACGCCACTGGACCCGCTCGGCGTAGTTAACGCCATCGACTGCGGCAGCGATGCGAGCTTATACGTTCACATCGCGTTTTGCGAAACGCGGTGCACGTTCTGCCACTACGCGGTAGCCCACTACGCCGGCAGGGGGAGGAGTTCTCAGACCGACGACGGCGAGGTCGCTCGCTATCTTGACGCGCTGAGGCGGGAACTAAGATTCTGGGGGGCAAAGCTGGCAAGCTCGGCGACGGCGGTTTCGTCCGTCTACATCGGGGGCGGGACGCCTCTGCTTCTCGAACAGGAAGCGCTTCACGATATCGTCAGTGTCATCCGGAACGAGTATCACATCCTGCCCGGCGCGGAGGTCTGCATCGAAGGCAGTCCCCTCACCATCACCGCGCCCGGGGGCGAGGACAAGCTGCGATTTCTCAGGGAGCAGGGCTTCACCCGCTTAAGCTTCGGGGTGCAGTCCTTCGACGACGCGATACTCAAATATGCCGCCCGCGGGTACAGGCGGGATGTCCCCATCCGCGCCTCGTCCATCGCCGGCCGGGTCTTTGAAAACTGGAACCTCGACCTTATTCAGGGGCTTTACAAGGGGTCACCTTCCGAGACGTGGGAAAACCTCAAGGTCATCGCCGAGATACGCCCGCCCCATCTCACTTGGTATCACGGGCGATTCGCAGACCGGCCTCAGGGGGACTGGTACAAAATGGACTCCAAGAATGGCTGCTTCGAGGACGAGCCCGCGACGCTCCTCGGGCGCATGCTTATTTGGCAGGAACTGGCCGAGATCGGCTACGACCAGATCGACGGCAATCGCTTCGCGCTCGGGCATCGGTACATCGACCCGTTCAAGAAAATCCGCACGTCGGCCTCAAGTAATCTTCTCGGGGTCGGGGCGGCGTCGTATTCACACACCGGCACGAAGGCTACGCGGGAGGACTGCCGCGGTTACGTCTTTCGTAACGAATCGAATATTCGCTCCTACGTGGACTGTGTGTTGGCCGGCGACATCCCCATCGCCTCCGGGCGTGTCATAGACGAGGAGGAACTGCTCGCCACGTCCTACGCCACGGGGCTCCGCAACGGGCGCATCGAAGACGAAGACCTTCGTTCGATACGGAGAAAAAACCCCGGACTCTCGTCGCACTACGAAGGACTGGTCAGACAGCTCCGCGACATCGGCATATTGGAACCTTACGCGGACGACGACGGCAACACAGGATTGCGGCTCTCCGAACTCGGCAAACTCTTCGAAGACGAAACGCTGGCGCTCTTCTTCAGCCCCGCGGTCAAGAGAACGCTGGCGATGAAGAGCTTCAGGTGAGGGCGGGCCACACCGCTCCGGCGGCGAGGTCGCGCTCGCCGGGCCGCCTGTAACCGGAGGGCGTGGTTAATCCCGCGGGCGCCGGGGGCGCGACGCGGGCCGCAAGACGTGGCGGGCGTAGAAAGGAATGGCGGAGGAGAGGTGTCTCTCCTCCGCCATTCGTCTGATGGTCGGGAGTGCGCGCTACTGCGCGACGCGGAAGATGCCCCACATGCCTCCGTCGAAGAGGAAGGAGGTCTGGTTGCGGTAGAGGTAGTCGCCGGCGATGAGGAAGCGGCCGCCCGCCCCGTGCTTGAGCAGCACGTCGAAGTGGCTGCCCGCGCCGATGCCGAACTGCGAGCCCTTCCACTCGGAGAACGGGTTGTGGCCGAGCCGCGTCGAGTCGTCCCGGTAGGGCAGTTCCTCCCAGATGTGGCCGTGGAGGTTGAAGACGCTGTTGCGCGCGTGCCCGCCCGGCATCAGCAGGCGGAAGCGCACCGGCGTCCCGGCCGTGGCCGTGAAGACCGGCGTGACCGGGTCGCCGCCGACCAGCCCGTTGGTCAGAACGTCGGTAAAAATCTCGTCGCGCGTCTCGTCGAGCGGCGTGTCCGGCTCGAAGCCCAGCCGCTTCCAGAGCGGCTCGGTGCGGTAGTTGAAAGCCTTCTGGCCGCTGTCCTCCGGGTCTTCGGCCTCGGCCAGATTCGGGACGGCGCGCGGGTTGTTGTTGGCGTCGAACCGCTCGCCGAAGCGGAGGTTGATGTCGGTCTGGTGCAGCAGCACGAACTCGCGGAAGCTGCCGGCGGGCGAAGTCACCGTGGCCGCGGCGCGCATGTTCGCGTCCTCGGTCCAAGTCGCGCCCGGCGGCTCGATGATGAGCGAGCCGATGGCCCCCTTGTTCGAGTGCTTGATGGGGTCGGACGAGATCAGGTTGGTGGCCCCGAACTCGATGGGGAGCGGCGAGCCGAAGCCGTTCGGCTGGACGATCATGTCGCCGGCGTACCACTGGTAGCTGACCGAATGGGCCGGCGCGGCCGTCTGCACCTTGTTGAAGCCGACGTTGGCGCCGTTGTGCCGGCTCACGTCGATGAAGACGAGCTGCGGGTGGAGGCCGACGTGGCTCGACGGCCTGATTTGGTTAGCGTTGAAGCGGTTGACGATCATCGGCATCGTGTTGAAGCCGTCGAGGTCGGGCGCGACCGCGGGCAGGCGGTTGGTCAGCGTCAGGTTGATGCAGTCGCCGGCGTTGGCGCGCAGCACCAGCGGCTCGACGGGCGTGCCGGGGATGAGCTGGCCGCTCGCGTTCAGGTCGGTGGAGCGGACGTAGAGGATGGCCGTCGGGTCGTGGAGCTGGCCGCCGACCTGCGAGCGCGGGTTGTAGACGAGCGTCCCGCCGGGCAGGGCGTTCTGCGCGGTGACGGCCGTGACGGCGAAAGTCCTCGTCGGCGCGTTCTTCGGGCAGACGCCGTTGAAGTCGCCGACGTTCGAGATGATGGGCCCGTGCCCGTCCGGGTTGTTGGGCAAAGGCTGGAGGTCGTTCTGCTGCCGGTTATAGGCGCGCATGATGCCCCACAGCCCGTTCCACTGGTCGTCCACGGCCACGCCCGGCTGGTAGAGGTAGTCGGCGAAGGGGCCGAGGCCGTTCTTCGGGAGGGTCGGGATGACGAACTCGAAGTGCTCGCTGATGCCCATCATCTGGTTGTTGCGGTAGCCGGAGTTAGGCTCCGACGGCTCGAAGAGCCACTTGATGCCGTGGACGCCGAAGTTGTGCCCCTCTTCGTGCGCGCCGACGAGGATGCGGATCTGCACGCGGTCGTCTTCGTAGGCGCGCAGCAGCGGCGTGAACGGGTCTTTAGCGAAGACGCCGCCCGTCAGCGGCGGGTAGAAGTTGGGCTGCGAGTTCATCGGCGCGAAGGCGCGCGTGATGTCGGAGCGGTAGACGTGCGAGAGGTCGCCGGCGAGGCCGGCGGCCTGCGTCGGGTGCGAGGCGTTCGGGTTGTCGGCGATGCGGTGCGGGATCGGCTCGTTGCGGTAGTTGACGACCATCGTCCCCACGTCGTCGGCCGAGATGGCCTCGGGGCACGGCGGGAAGGGCGCTTCGCCCTCGTGCCCCTCCTCGACGGGGCAGCGCTCGGGCGGCTCAAGCAGGAAGGGCAGGCCCACCTCCTTCTTGCCGGGCGGGTTGATGGCGTTGGGCGGGTCGGGGACGGGGCGGCCTTCGGCGTTGACGCCGCCCCCGGCCTTGTAGGCGTGCTGGAAGTCGGCGAACTCGACGAGGAACTCGCGGAAGCTGTCGGCCGGGTTGGCGGTCAGGATGTCGGCGCGGAAGCTGGTCGGGCCGCCGTCGAAGCGGTTGCCGAAGGTCTGGCCCGACTCGGAGTGGCGCCAAGTGGAGCCGAGCGGCTCGATGACGAGGCCGGCGTAGAGGCCGACCTGCTGGTGGGTCGAGGGGCCGAAGTGGTCGTGCGTGAAGGCGGTGCGCAGCGTCCGGTCGTCGCCGGCGCGGTTGCGCACGTCGTCGGCGAACCAGCGCGAGACGGTCGTCTGCGCGCCGGGCGTGCCGAAGAACGGGTGGTCTTCGGGCTCAAGGGTGAGGCGCGAGCCGCCGTCGAAGGGTAGCAGGCCGCCGCGGGCGTTGATGGCGTCGATGCGCTCGATGACCTCCTCGGGCGAGAGGCTGCCGTCCTCGTAGTTGAAGCCGTTGGCGGCGCCGTCGGAGGCGAGCACGTCGAACTTCACGAGGTGGATGTGCTGGCCCATGATGTCGGTCGGGGTGCGCACCTGAAAGTCGTCCACCTCGTAGACGCGCGGGACGAGGTTGGTGAACTGGAAGGTGACGCAGTCGTTCGTGTTGGCGCGGAAGAAGAGCGGCTCGGGCGGCTTCGTCCCGTTCCTGAAGGCGGCCACGTCGCCCCAGAGGGCCGAGATGCGCTGCTGCGGGAAGTGCCACCCGGCCTTGTTGAAGGTCACGTCGAGCTGGATGTTGGCCGACTTGTAGAGGCGCGGCGAACCGGCGGCGTTGCCGGCGTCGTCGCGGCAGGGGTCGGCGAAGGGCGCGCCGGAGACGGGCGGCCGTCCGTTGGTCATGAAACCGCCGGGCTGGTTCGAGGGCGTGAAGCTCGGGTGCGTGAGCTGCGCGTGGAAGTTCATCGCCGCCTGCTCGGTCGCCGTGCCGGCTTCGGGAATCTCCTTGGCCTCGGCCTCGACGATCGACTTGTCGAAGTCGAGACGGGCCTTCTGCCGGTCGAACTGCGGCAGGTGCTCCTTGTGGTGGACGGCCTCGCCGTCGAGGATGATGTGGCGGGGCAGGCCGCCGTCGTCCACGGTGTCGAGCGGCGGGTTGGGCGGGCGGTGTCCGGCCACGGCCGGGACGAAGAAGGGGTAGCCGGGGTTGCCGGCGCCCGCCACCTGCACCTGACCGTTGACGATGGAGACCTGCGCCTGCGGCATCGGGGCCATCGGGATGGTCGGGAGCGGGACGACGGCCGGGATCGGCGTGCCGGCCAGTATCTCGGCATCGGGCAGGGCGCGCTGGCCCTCGGCGGGGCGGCCTTCGGCGTCGAGCGGCGTGCCCTCCTCGAACACGTCGTGGACGCGCCAGTGCCCCCACATGCCCATGGCGAAGTGCGGGTAGAAGTGGCAGTGGAAGATCGAGTCGCCGGCCGTCTTGGCGCGGTTACCGGCCCCGCCGTGGAGGATTTCGGTGGTGAACGACCAGCCCGGGCCGAAGGCCTGACTGTCGAGCGTCGTCGAGTTGTCGCTGTCGGGCGTGTGGAACCACTGGTGCGCGTGCAGGTGGTGGATGTGGTGCTCCTTCGGCCCGGCGTGCACGACGCGCATCTTGGTGTGGTCGTTGAGGTAGCCGTGGTAGACGTTCGAGGGGTCGTCGGGGAAGAAGGCGCGGGTCGCGCGCGGCGCGTTCGGTATCTTGTTGCCGTTGGCGTCCACCTGCGCGCCGGCCGGGTTGTCGACGATCATCGCCGGGTCGCCGACCGTCCACGAGGAGAGGAAGAACTCCTCGTAGAGACAGTCCACGCAATCGGCCATGGGGCCGACGCCGAGGCGGTTGGCGAGGATCTCGGAGCCGATGCCGCCCGTCCCGTAGTTGATGGCGAAGGCGTCGCGGACGCTGTGCAAAGTGTGCGCGAGGATCGGGTCTTCGAAGAACTGCGGGAAGGCTTGGACGGCCTTGATCTCGTCGTGGTAGACGATGGTGAACTCGCGGAAGGGCTGGTTGCGGTCGGGCTCGGCCGGGTTCGAGCGGTACGTGCCCTCGGGGAAGCGCCCCTTGTTCGGCCCCGTGATGACGGCCGTCAGGTCGCCGTGGATGATCTCGCCGTTGCGCAGGATTTTGAGGATCGGCTGGCCGGCGCGCGGGTGGCCGGCCGGGTAGACGGCGTCGTAGTTGATGATGGGCTGGTTGGCGGGCGTGCGCCCGACGGTCGCCCACTCCATCTCCTGACGCGTCACCTGCGAGCGGTACCACTCGGCCCCCGACACCTCGACGTTGACGGCGCCGAAGAGGCCCATGGCGAGCGAGCCGCCGTCGCCCTCGCCGCCGGTCGTGGCGGCCGTCGAGTAGAAGAGGTGGTTGCCCTCGCGCTCGGCGTAGTAGGTGTAGACGGCCGAGCCGTCGGGCGGGACGAGGCTGTTGGGGTTGTTGCCGACGTTCGAGCCGTCGTCGGTGATGCTGTTGACGAGCTGAAGGCCGACGACGTGGACCGAGGCCGTCCGGGTTTTCGGCTGGTCGTCGTGCGGGCGGTTGGGCGCGAGCAGGTTCTGGAAGTTGATCTGGAGCTTCTGCCCGACGTTCATCCGGAGCGTGAGCGGGCGGGCGCGCTTGCCCGGCCGCAACTGGACGTTGCCGGCCACGAGGCCGAGCGAAGAGTTGATGGGGACGACATCCCGGCGGAGCGCGTAGATCATGCCGGCCGGGTTGACCGCGCCGAGGCGGTTGTAGAAGAAGGGCTGGTCGAAGGCGACCACGTCGGCGACGACGGTCGCGCCGGCCGGGGGGGTCGGGAGCGGCGTCGGCGTCGCGGTAGGCGTCGGCGTCGGGAAGGGCGTCGGGGTCGGCGTGGGCGTCGGCATCGGGCCGCTGAAGACGGGCTGCCACGCGGGGTGGTCGTCGGAGACGAGGTTGTCCGTCAGCTTCACGGCGCCGGTGCCGTCGGGGTTCATGACGTAGATTTCGTTGTCGCGCATGAAGGCGAGCTTCGCGCCGTCGGGCGACCAGACCGGGTCGGAGTCGACGACGGAGTTGTTGGTCAGGCGGGTGACGCCGGTGCCGTCGGCGTTCATCACGTAGATTTCGTTGGGGGTGTCGCGGCTGCTCTCGAAGACGAGCTTCGAGCCGTCGGGCGACCAGTCGGGGTAGATGTTGTAGGGCGGGGTGCCCGTCACGTTGGTCTGGCCGAAGCCGTCGGCGAACATCGTGAAGAGGTCGTGGACGCCCTGATTGTCGCGGTTCGAGGAGAACGCGATGGTCGAGCCGTCGGGCGACCAGTCAGGGTAGAAGTCGTCGGAGGTGTTCTCGGTGAGGCGGACGACGTTCGTGCCGTCGGCGTTCATCACGAAAATCTCGTAGCGGAAGCTGGTGGCCCGCCAGCTCTGGAAGGCGATGCGGGTGCCGTCGGGCGACCACGCGGGCGCGGTGTCCACCTCGTTGTCGGTCGTCAGGCGGGTGACGCCCGTGCCGTCGGCGTTCATCACGTAGACATCCCAGTTGTTGCTCTGCCGGTTGCTGGCGAAGGCGATCTTCGTCCCGTCGGGCGACCACGCGGGGAAGGTGTCTTCGGCGGTCGAGTTGGTGAGGTTGGTCGGCTGGGTGCCGTCCGCGTTCATCACGTAAATCTCGTTGGCCATCTTGCTGCGGCTGCTGCGGAAGACGATCTTCTGCCCGCCGCTCGCCCAGCCCGAGGGCTTGTCGTCGGCCGCGTGGTTCGTCAGGTTGGCTTGGCCTGTGCCGTCGGCGTTGACCACGTAAACGTCGCCGAGCCAGCCGCCGTCGTCCACGTCGAACTGGAGCTTGGCGCTGTCGGGCGACCACGACAGCCACAGAATCCGGTAGGTGCTGACGTTCGAGACTTGGGTCTGCGAGCTGCCGTCCGGGTTCATCGTGAAGACCTGCAACGACCCCGTCCGGTAGCTCAGGAAGGCGATCTTCTGCCCGTTGGGCGCCCAGACCGGGTTCGGGTTCTGGGTGCTGGTGTTGGTGAGCCGCGTCAGGCCGGTGCCGTCGGCGTTGATGCGGTAGATGTCCGAGTAGCCGCCGGCCGTGCGGGTGAAGACGACCTTGGAGCTGTCGGGCGACCAAGAGGGGTTGTTATCCTGATCGCCGCCGTTGTTCGTGAGCGTCGTCTGCCCGGAGCCGTCGGCGTTGACGAGGAACAGGCCGTTGAAGTTGGCCGTCTGGTCGTAGCCCGCGTAGGCGATCTTAGTGCCGTCGGGCGACCAGACCGGGTCGCGCCGGGCCGACCAGTTGGCCGGGGTGGGCGTGAGCTGCGTCTGGCCCGTGCCGTCGGCGTTCATCTTCCAGAGGTGCGTGACGGCGGCCTCGAAGCTGAGGAATCCGATCTTCGAGCTGTCGGGCGACCAGATGAGGCTGTACTCGGAAGCGGTGTTGTTCGTCAGCCGGGTGACGCCCGTGCCGTCCGGGTTCATCACGTAAATCTCGCGGCTGCCGCTGCGGTTGCTGAGAAAGGCGATCTTCTGCCCGTCGGGCGAGGAGACGGGGTAGTCGTCGCCCTGCGCGCTGGAGATTTTGGTGACGCCCGTGCCGTCCGGGTTCATCGTGAAGATGCCGTCGTTGTCGTCGCGCAGGGTCTGGAAGGCGATCTTGCCGTTGGTGACCGTGGGCGGGGCCGCCGCGGTGCGCGAGAGCAGGGGGAGCAGGAAGGCCGGCAGCAGGGAGCAGAGGGCGGCGATCAGGGCGAGACGGACAACGGCCGTCGAGGCGCGACGAGTGGCACGCAACATGGCGGAGGTCTCCTTCGGGGTGTTGAACCCGGGCGACGTTTTCCGCTAAGATGCGTGCTGTCTAGGCGATACATCCCGAGGCGCGAAAGCGACACCGAGGTTGTATTGTTCGATGGAGCCCCGTCGCCACCGGCAAGTGGCGGCGGGGTTCTGTTTTCTGAGGCTTCAAGAAGCTAGGCTAAGGCTTTACCGGGAAGTTGAAGGTAACGGCGTTTCGCGTGTGGCGTGCGGCGCTGCCATAACTCGGACGGTGTCGATCCGAGGTCTCCGGCGGTGTCGGGCTGAAGCAGTCGAGGAGCCCTTACGAGGTTTGGGTCTCCACCCGCCAATTCAAGGTAACGGAGCGTTCAAAGTCGGCCGAAAGGGGGAACGGGGGTGAGCGGAACTTAATTCAACTACAGGGAAATGTCAACGAATATTTTGCCACGCCGGTTATGTTAATCGGGTGTGAAGCTTTAGGTGTTTCATGCGACTCGTCGCCGGCAACGTCGGCGCCGTCGCGCCCCCGCGTCAGGTCGAATCCTCTGGCAGTCGGGCCCTGTCGCGGGACTCGGCCTCGGGCTACTATCCTGCCCCGCAAGGAATAGGTCGGCGGCGGCGTGAGCGCCCGCGACGGAACGAACCCTCCCCCGCCACTTAAATTTGTTGACGAATTTTACAGACTGGGTGTAAATTATCGCCCTCTGTAGCAGGCAGCTCTGTTGGAGCAGCGTCGTCCCGCGCGTTCTAACCTGTTCGGTTTATACCTTTGTCGGCCGACTCAACGGCGCCATTCCTGTTTCACACTTGAGAGTCTAACGCGGGCGGCGCTTACCTGAATCGTCCTCTCGGCCGCACTCGCCGAAGCAACTCCTGAGTAATCTCATCGGCCCGGGTGGCAAGACCCCGGCGGCTCAGAGATTCGCCGGAACCTCTCACCACACCCCGCGCGTCCGCCCGCGCGTGAGACTTCCAAGGCAGTCATGTCCGAACCGGCCCTCATCGTCATCAGCGACCTTCACCTCGGCGGCGGCGACCCGCTCGACGACTGTGACGCCGAACTTGAGTCTCACCTTGTTAATTTCATTCACGAAATCTCCGGCAGATACCCTTCGGTCGAGTTGATCATCAACGGCGACTTTTTAGACTTCGCGCAGGCCCCGCCGTGGCGCGGCGAGAAGCTCGAAGCGGTCGGGCGGGGCGTCCCGCTCTGCTTCACGCAGGCGCAGTCGCTCCGCAAGCTTGAGAACATCTATCAAGCGCACGGGCCTGTCTTCGAGGCCCTCGGCCGACTGCTGGCGGCGCGCGACGAAAACCGGCTGGTCATCATCCCCGGTAACCATGACGCCGACTTCTTCTGGCCGGGGGTGCGCGAAGCGTTCGAGGCGATGGTCTGCGGCGGCGACGGGGGGCGGGCCGGGCGGCTCACCTTCCACCGCGAACAGGTCTACCGGCCGGACAGTTGCCCCGCCGTCTGGATCGAGCACGGCCACCAGCACGACCCGATCAACGCGTTCCGCGTCGGCGCGCAGGACTGCTGGAGCGAGGCGTCGCCGCCGCTGTTTCAGGACGACGGGCAGACGTGGCGGCTCTACGAATGCACGGGCACGCGGTTCCTCATCAAGTTTATGAACCACCTCGACGCGAGGTACCCGTTCGTAGACAACATCAAGCCTTTCAGCCGGTTCCTGACGATCTTCGGGGCCTCCGTCTTCACTTGGCGGTTCGGGCCGCTCCGGGCCGCGGTCGCCGCGTGGGCGATGATGAAGTACCTGCTCGTCACCTTCCGCAAGCACCGGCCCGACCTGCTGAGCGCCGAGGCCAGCGAGGTCGACCTCTCCGGCCGCAGCGCCTCCGACATGCTCTCGGAACTCGTCGGCGACATGGGCCCCGCCGAGCAAGAGGACTTTCGCCGGAAGCTGCGAGAGCGCGGACTCGTCGTCGGGGGCTCGCTCGCCCTCTACGTCTCCGACGAGGAGCAGGCCGAAGCCCTCCTGCTGTTCCTCGCCGAGCACCTCGACCTGCTCGATTCGTTCGAGGCCGCGGACTCGGACTCCTACCTGAGCGTCGGCGGCGACGGCCGCTACCTCGCCCTCTACGAAGGCTACGACTTCGACGAGACGGAGGCGCTGAAGGGGGCCGCGCGCGAGATTTTAAAAGACGGGCGGGCGCGCGCGGTCGTCATGGGCCACACCCACGAGCGCGTCGACCCGAGCGCCGGCCTGCCCTACGTCAACGCCGGCTCGTGGACGAGGTACTACGTTTTCGGCGACGACGAGAAGGTTGACGCCAGACGCCTGCTGCGCACCCGCTCCTACGAAGACTTCCCCTACCAGCTCAACTACGTCGAGATCGTTCCCGCGCGCGCGGAACCCTTACGGCTCATCACCCACCGGGAGAGAACCTCATGAAGATCGGCCCACCGCCCCAAGTTATCGTCGTCAAAATAGCCGCGGACGGCGAGAGCAATTTAAAGATCGTCTGGCCGAACCCCTTCGGCGACGGCAAGGATTACGTCTACTGCGTCCAGATCGACCCCCTTCTCGAACACGCCCACACGATTCGTAAACTGCTCGAAAAGCTGGTGAAGAGCGAGACCGAGCAGGGCGGCGCCGTGACCGCGCGGATGCTCTTCGACCTCGCGCAGGCGGGCTACGAACTATACCTCGGTCTGTTCGGCGCGACTTCCGACATCGGGGTGGCCGACGAGGTGCGGGAGAGGCTCAGGGCGGCCACCGCAGAGCTGGCCGCCCGCGGCCGGCGCTACCTGATCATGTTCAAGGTCGAAGACACGCTCCACATCCCGTGGGGGCTGATCTACGACTCGAAGCCGGAGCGGGTCGCGGTCGCGCCGACGCCGGCCGACTACCCCGATTTCTGGTGCATCAAGTACGACGCGTCCGCGCTCAACAAAAAGATCACCCTGCCGGCGCTACAGGCCATCCCCGACGACTACTTCCGTATCCTTTCGGTCGTCAACCGGTCGGCCCTGATGAAAGCCGCCAGGCTGCTCCCCAAAGAGGAGAGGCTGAGCCTGTGGGACACGGTGCGCTGGATCACGACCGCGTTCGAGTTCAGGGAGCCGATCTTCCACAAGGAGCGCCTGTTCGAGCTCTGGCGCAGCAACCGCGACAAGGTGAACTTCCTCTGCTTCTACGGCCACGCCAACGAGACGATGCTGTCCCTCGGGCCGGGGCCGGAGCAGAACCTCCCGCTCAACGACTTCTTCACGAAGCTGATGCGTTCGGAGGCGACGCCCGAAAAGCCGGGCTGCGTCGTCTTCCTCAACGGCTGCCTGACGGCGGTCGGGCGGAACAACAAGGGCTTTTTGCAGGCCACCGGGCGCGAAGGGTTCTGCGGCTTCATCGGCACCGAGACGAAGGTGCCCGACCTCTTCGCGCTGCGCTTCGGGATCGAATTCGTCACCACCTTTCTCAACAAAGAGCAGAGGGTTTACGAGATCATGCGCGCCCTGCGGGAGAAATACTGGCCCCTCGGCCTCAGCTACAGCACCTGCTGCTACCCGCTCAAGTACATCGAAAACTCCGCCGCCCGGCGGGCCGCCGTGAGCGGCGGCTACGCGCCCGCGCCGCCGAGCCTTCCCCGCCCCGGCGGGCCCACCGCCAGCACCTAAAAGGAAATGAACAACCCCGAAGAATCGCACCCCGAGCCGCCGCCGAAGTGGCCGCCCACGCCTTACAAGGGGCTGAACTATTACGGGCAGGAGGACGCCCCGCTGTTCGTCGGCAGGGACGCCGAGATACGCGAATGCGCCAACCGCCTCGGGCAGTTCTCGACGCGCATCCTCGTGCTTCAGGGGCCGACCGGCTGCGGCAAGTCCTCTTTCCTACAGGCCGGGCTGATCCCGTACCTCGAAGACGAAACCATCGGGTTCCAGTTCACGCGCGCGCGCGGCGGCGGCGAGTGGCGCAGGGCCGTCTTCGTGCGCGCGACCGACCGCCCGCTGCTCAAACTCGCCGAAGCCGTCTACGAGTTGATACGCGGCGAGGCGAGCCTCGCGTCGCTCGCCGCGGGCGGCGCGCGCCGGCCGGGCGAGGCGGCGGGGGCCGGCCCTTCGCCCGTCGAGCTGCTCGGCGCAGACCCCGTCCTCATGGTCCGCACCCTCATGGGCGTCGCCCGGCGGCTGCCGAAGACGCTGGTGCTGATCATCGATCAGGCCGAGGAGGTGATGACGCTGGACGCGACCGCCGACGGCGACCACGCGCGCACGCAGTTCTTCAAGTTCCTGCAACTGTTCAGCCGCGTCAGGTGCGACCTGAAGCTCATCATCACGCTGCGGACCGACTTCTACGGCCGCTTCGAGAACCACCTCCAGAAGGAGGCGGGGTGGGTGGACGCGGAGGAGCCTCTGGGGCAAGACCTCGTCGCCAGTGTCGCCGGTAAGGAGCCCGCGCCGGCCGACCGGCGGGGCATCCGGAGCTACTTCCTCGAAGACCTGCCGCGCGAGCAGCTCATCAAGGTCATCAAGCTGCCGACCTCGCGCGAGCCGCTCGGCCGCTACGGCGTGCCCTACCGCCACTACCGATTCTCCTACGCCGCCGGGCTGCCCGAGAAAATCATCCTCGACATCGAGCACGCCATCCACGCGGGGCGGCTCGCCGGCGGCACGCTGCCGGTCTTGCAGATCGTGTGCGACAGGCTCTACAACACGACCAAGGCGCAGACCAAGCCGGGCGAGTTCTGGGAGATTACCGACGCCCACTACCAACGGCTGCGCAGCGTCGAGGACCAGTTGAGCGCCTACCTGATTCAGGTTCTCGACGGCCTCTGCCGCAGGTACTACCGGGGACACCTCGAGGTCTCGAAGGTTGACGATCTGGAAGTCCACGCCGAGGTGAGCCGGTGGCTGAAGGCCCTCTCCCGCCTCATTCAGGTGCACCCCGACAACACGGTCACCAAGCAGTTCTGCCGCGATCACGAGTTGGAGCAGCGGGCCGACGAGCTGGGCTGCAAGGTCAACTTCAAGTGGCTCATCGAGGAGCTCGAAAGGGGGAGCATCCGGGTGCTGTCGAGCGCGAGCATACTCCCGCCCGGCGAGCGGCGGCGGGTCATCTGCTACAGCCTCGGGCACGACTCGATCGCGCTGGCCCTCCAGCGCTGGCTGTCGTCCGCCGGCGAAGACCCCGTCGAGGAGGCCCCGCTTGAGGGCGGGCGCGACGTGCTGCTTGAGAGCATCCTCGTCGAGGCGCGGCGTCTGGGCCAGATCAAAAACAAAGACCGCCGCCTCTGGGCGCAGGCCGTCTCGAGCGTGGCGCGCCTCTACGCCGCGAGGTTTCAGGTCACGGCCGAGAGGATTAAGGAGCTGGCGGACAAGATTCACCAGAACTCCTCTTTCCGCCCCAGCGACGACGAGCTACAGGTGCTCGCCACCCAGCCCGAGTCTTACTACCCGCAGGCGCTCCAGCGCGGGAGGGGGGGGGCCGTGCTGCGCCTGCCCGTCTTCGACAACGCCTCCAGCAGCATCGAGGAAGAGGGCGGCGAGGCGGGCATCCTCGCCAAGTCGATGAAGGCCAAAGCCATGTCCGCCAAAGCCTGAGGGACGGGGCGCGAGCGCTAGGAGTAAGAGCATGGATCACGAAAAGAACCTGAGCGCGCGGCATCTGATCGAGCGGTGCGGCGGCTACGGCCGCGCCGTGGACGCCGCGGCGACCTTCGGGCGCATCGCGTGGGAGCTGGCCTTCAGCGCCGACCAGCTCTCGGCGAACAAGCCCTTCCGCGAGGTCGACCGCGAGCAGCTCTTCCGCAGGATGCAGGAGAGCTGCAACGGCCGCCAGCCGGATGGGGCCCGCCTCATCACCGAGTTCATCCTCGACAAACTCAAGGCCGCGCGCCCCGCCGTCTGCCGGCTGGCCGAAGACGGCGGCCTGCTGCTCGGCGTCTCGGCCCTCCAGCCGATGGAACTGGCGCGCGAGCTGCTGCTCCACGCCGAGCCCGAGCACGAGCTCAGGTACTTCCTCATGCGCAACATCCGCAGGCACTACGGCTGCGTCCTCTCCGCCCAGACCGCGCACATCCTGCGGCTCCTCGCCAACACCCTCAACGCCATGCGCGCCGCGCACGGCGAGGACGACAACAAGTCCGACATCAGGGAGAAGCCGCACCCCCGCTGGTCGTACTCGAAGGAGCTGTGGCCGAGGCTCCACGACGCGATCACGAGCGACGCGATCTTCAGGAGCGCGGCCCCCGAGACCCTCCCCTGCAACGGCGACCCCGGCAGAATCATCCAGCTCTTCATCGAGTGCTGCCGGGCGGTCGGCTACCTGCGGGCGCACGACTACAGCCAGAGCATCAGGATGCGCACGGCCAGCATCGACTTCGAGTACCTGCTCTCGAACCTGTTCGGCGTGCCGTCCATGATCAGCGGCTTCAACGAGCTGTTCGGCGGCGGCGGCATGATGCTGACCGAGTCGCCGAGCGAGGCCGCCGGCGCCGGCCCGCGCATCGACGGCCGCACCGTGCTCGTGATCGGGCGGTTCGGCACGGGCAAGTCTCTGATGGCGATGCAGGTGGCCGTCGACGTGGCGCGCAAAGGCGGCGTCAGCTGGATCATGTCGCTGGAGCAGACGGCCGACGAATACCTCTACACGCTGGAGTCGATGAACGCGTTCCCGAACGACGGCACGGTGACCGTCGCCACCGACGCCACCTCCCTCAACGCCGCCCTCAAGAGCAAGTCCGACAACGGGCTGATCATCATCCTCAAGAGCGTCAAGGACTCGTACGAAGATTTCCTCAAGGAGATGATCGACAACAACCAGCTGATGCAGCGGTACCACCTCCGCCTCATCGTCGTCGACCCGGTCAACAGCATCTCCAAGAAGGAATGCAGCGACGTGACGGAGCTGCGCGCCCTCACGCTCGACGCGATAAACGAGGTGGGGCGCACGGGGACGAACGTGCTGCTCGTCGCCGAGGACGAGACCGGCCCGCGGCGCGAGCTGAGCTTCGAGGAGAAGATAGCCGACACGGTGATCCGCCTCTCCATCGACCACCGCCACCACTACGCCCAGCGCTACTTCGAGGTCACGAAGTCGCGGCTCCAGCGCGAGCAGCGGGGCGAGCACCCCTTCTCCATCGTGCCGGGGGCGGGCGTGACGATCTACCCCTCGACGGCGGCGGTGCGGGCCCGCATCAGGTCGCGCGGGCTCAGGCCGACGCGGATGCCGGTGAAATTCGGCCACGAAGACCTCGACTACATCTTGGGCGAGGAGGCCCTGCTCGGCGGCGACGTGGTCGTCTTCTCCGGGCCGGAGGGCGCCCTGAAGCGGGAGATGGGGCTCCTGTTCCTGCTCGAAGCCGACATCCCGCGCGGCGACCCGACGATGCAGCTGCGCCCCCTGTCGCTGCTCGTCGCGGCGCGCGCCGAGGAGTTCTCCTACCGGCACATCCTCGAGAGCGCGTTCATCCGCCACCACGCCAAGGGCGACTCCCCGCCCGACGGGAGCGGCATCCGCATCTGCCCGCTCCCGTCCGGCTACGTCAACTCGGGCTACATCTTCCAGCGCCTGAACTACGAGTTCAGCCGGGCGCGGGCCGAGGGCTACTGGATCGACCGCGTGATGGTCGACAGCGTTAACCACTGGGAGATCAGCTGCCCGTTCGTCAGGGAGGACGAGACCTTCGGCGACACGCTCATAGACTACCTGCGCCGCCACGGCACGACGAGCCTCCTGATCTGCGGCGACTCGTCGAAGTACAACAACTCGGTCGTGCAGAAGTCCATCATCAGCAACGCCGACTGCCTCATCCAGTTCAACCGCTTCGAGATCCGCGGCAAGCATCAGGTGACGTTCCGCGTGCTGAGGACGCGCGGCATGACCCACCGGCGCGACCTCTTCGACATCAACCTCGTCCGCCGGGCCTCGGAGATATCGATCACGCCGTCGCTCATGCGCCTCGCGCCCAACGGCGAGATCAAGCCGGTCAAGGTGAGCCTCTTCCTCCACTCGGAGACGAACGCGCAGAAGCAGGTTTACAACGAGCTGATCGTCGAGCGGATCAGGGGGATGCTCTCGCCCGACGCGGAAATCAGGACGCAGGACCGGGCCTTCATCAGCAGCAAGGCCAACCTGAGTTACGCCTCCACGGTCGACGAGTTGCAGATTTATCACCTCGACGAGTTCCAGCTCCCCGACCCGTCCGAGAGCGGCAGCAAAGACTTCCCCCTGCACATCTTCCCGGCCTCGAAGTGGCCGAAGGAGTGGGACAGTAATTTCATCCCGCGGCTCATCAACAGGGTCAAGACGCGGGACGGCAGCTTCTACGGCGTGCCCTACTACACCAACATCAGCCTGCTCGCCTACGAGGCGGACCGGCTCAAAAAGGCCGGCGGCCTGAAGGTCTTAGGCTCGTGGGAGCTCTTGGCCAAGGCGTGCCAAAGGTGGGAGGGCCGTCACCCCGACCCGTCGGAACTCTTCTTCGATTTCCCTAAGGTGACGGCGGAGAATTACAACTGCCTGTTCTGGGAAATCCTGCTCTCGCTGAGCTCGCCGCCGAGTGAGCCCGAGAGGCTCGGCACGTGCCACCTCCGCGAGTGGATTAAGGGCGAGGCGGCCGTCAAGGCGTGCGGCATCTACAGGACGCTCTGCCGGAGGGCCTACTTCTCCGACGTGAAACATTCGGAGGTCAGCTACCACCAGATCACGACCCTGAAGGAGCCCATCGACGTTAGCCTGAAGGCCGTCGTGTGGAGGCACTGGTACAGCACCCTGAACCAGATGATGTCCCGGCCCGACGGGGGGGAGCCGCGGAACATTAAAGTCACGCACCTGCCCGGCATGACGGCGGTGGCGGGCGAGTGGTTCTGCGCCGTGCCCGTCCACTCGGCCGCGCCGGAGATCGGGCTGGAGATCATCAAGCTGCTCGTCAGCGCCGAGGACGACCTTGAGCGGCAGCAGATAGGCGTCGGGCTGCCGTCGCGCGCCGGCTTCTACGGAGACGGCTCGTCCCCGGAGACTTTAGAGAGCCCCATCTCGCCTTACTTCTCCGTCAAAGCGAACGTGCTGAGAAAGCTCGTCACGTACCCTTTCCGGCGTTCCAACTTCGGGTGCTACACGGACGTTTTCCAGACGCTGTCTCACTACCTGAGGAAGATCATCGAAATCCCTGACGGCCCGGAATCAACTGTCGACGAGCAGATCAGGGATTACCTGTTGTCCTTCTGGACGACCATGGGGTCGTTCCGCACCGAGTGGGTGTGCACCAAGTGCTGCCTTCCCAAATCCTCCAAGAACAAACGGCACGGCCAGCGCGAGCGCTGAGTAAGCCGGAGGCGACCGCGTCTTCACGACCTGCCCGGCCCCGCCGCCGCCCGGCTCCAGAGACAGGGCGAGCGTGCGGCACAGGCGGGAAGCGGCACTCGGCGCGCAAGGCCGGGCACGTTGAGACACTCGCGCGCCCTGTCTCTGCCATCCGCGCCGGAACCGGGCGGGGTTAAGGATGGGGAAGCGATTCCTGCGACACTGACGCGGCGCGAGCCCGTTTGATACGCCTGCCGAGTACGTCGAAGCGACGGTCATCAGCCCCCCAGTGCTTGCGGCCCAACTCCCCCGCCTGCGCGAAGAGCGCCTCGGCCTCCGCGCCCTTGCCGAGGGCGCGCTTGACCTCCGCCAGATAGAATACCGCCCAGATGTGGTTGTAGCCGCCTTCGTGCGCCCGCCGGAATCTTACGACGAGTTCCTCCCTGATGCTTTCCTCCCGCGCCAAATCGCCGCGCGCGCGCGCGAGTTGGGCCAGACTGCCGTCGGCCGTAAGGGTGAAGACGTGGCCCTCGCCGTGCTGGCGGGTGAATAAAGCCTTCGCTTCGAGAATCAGACTTTCGGCCTCGGCCAGACGGCTCTCGTCCCTGCCCCCGCGCCCGGCCGACATGTTCCAGTTGGCCAGAGATTGCAGCATGTGGGGCAGGTTGACGTTTTCGGGGTCTGTCTGGCGCATCATCCGGATGGCTTGCCGCAGGAGCGGCTCGACCTCTCCGATGTCGGAGCCCAGAGCGTTATCCATCACCGTGCAGAGGTAGTAAATCCCCCGCGCCACTTTCGGGTGTTCTTCGCCGTGGACTTGGCGGTACAGGTCGAGAGACTGTCGGAAGTGTCGCAGGGCGGTCTCGTACTCGCCGCGCGTCCGGTGAACTTCGCCGATGGTGTAGTGGAGGTCGGCGCGCAACTCAGGCGCGTCCGCCAGCTCCGTCTCCATGCGCGCGACGGCGTCGTTGAGCGCCTCGCGCACGGTGACATCTTTGCCGCCTCCCGTGCCCGAGCGGGTCCAGTGCGGGTTGGCGTAGTTGAGAAAGCTCTGCATGAAGCGGCTCGTCCGCTCGGCCTTCTCTTTCTCCCTTTTGGCGCGCTCGGCTTCGAGCTCCGCCCGGCGCCGCGCCGCGGCCGCGATCCGCGCCTGCTCCCTCGCGGCGCGCGCCTGCGAGACGGCGGCGGCGACGCCGGCGAACAGGCTCAGTAAGATTAAGGCCGCCGCGAGGACGGCGGCTTTGTTCCGCCCGTAGAATTTGCGCGCGCGGTACGCGAGAGTCGCGGGGCGCGCGAGCACCGGCCGGCCGTCGATGAACCGCCAGATGTCGGCGGAGAACTGCTCGACGGTCTGGTAGCGCCCCCGCGGCTCTTTGCGCAGCGACTTGAGGACGATGTTGTCGAGGTCGCCTCTCAACAGCGCGGGCGAGACGTGCGTCCGGGCCGTCTCGCTCGGCGCCGCCGGCTCGGCGCCCGCGATCTCCCGCAGGAGCGCCCCGTTCGTCAGGTCGGCGAAGTCGTAAGGGTAGTTGCCGGTGAGGATTTTAAACAAGACTACGCCGAGGCTGTAGATGTCGGTCGCGGTCGTGACGGGCTCGCCCCTGATCTGTTCGGGGCTGGCGTATTGCGGCGTCAGCGCCCCCGCCTGTGTGACGCCGGCGGATTCCTGCGCGCCCGGGTCGAGCAGCTTCGAGATGCCGAAGTCGAGCAGCTTCGGGTCGCCGTCAGGGTTGACGAGGATGTTCGACGGCTTCAGGTCGCGGTGGACGATCAGGTTGCGGTGCGCGAAGGCGACGGCGTCGCACACCTTGTTGAAGAGTTTCAGCCTTGCGTTCAGGGTGAGCGCGCGGCTCCGGCAGTACTCGTCAATCGGCAGGCCCCGGACGTACTCCATGACGAGGTAAGGGATGCCGTCGTCGGTCGTCCCGGCGTCGAGCAGCGCGGCGATGTGGGGGTGCGCGAGCGCCGCCAGAATCTCCTTCTCGCGGTCGAAGGCGCGCCGAAGTTTCTCGGTGTTGAGTTCGCGTTTGAGCATCTTGACGGCCACGCGCTGCTCAAACTTCCCGTCGGCGCGCCGCGCCAGATAGACCGCGCCCATCCCGCCGCAGCCGAGTTCCAGCTCGATCTCATAATTGCCGACCCGCTGACCCGCGAGCGCGTCGCGCGGGGGCCCCTGCCCGCCGAGGAGGTCTTTGGAGAACTCGCCGGCCGGGAGCGACATGAAGTCTTCCGCCTCGGCCTCCAGCGCGAGGAGGGATTCGACCTCCGCGCGGGCCTCGGGCGTGAGGCCCGCCCCCCCGAGGTAAGAGGCGCGCTCGCGCGGGTCGAGCCGGAGGGCCTCCAGCAGAACGGCCTTGATTTCTTTCCAGTCGTCGGTTCCCATTTTCTATCGCTCACCAACCCCCCGTCTGACATGCGGGAACGCCGGGCGAAGTCGGACAAAAATGGCGCCGGCCGCGCCCGACTATTTCGGGTTCAGCTCGCGGTAGAGCCAGAGCCGGGCCGCGTCCCACTCGCGCCTGACCGTGCGCTCCGAGACGCCCAGACTTTCGGCGACCTCCCGGTTGCTCATCCCGCCGAAGAACCGCATCTCGACGATCTGCGCCTGCCTTGCGTCGATCCCTTCCAGCCGCGCCAGCGCCTCGTCCAGAAACAGGATCGACCCGGCCCGCTCCTCTACGGGAATCTGCACGTCGTCTATGGAGAAGTGAACAGGGCGGCGGCCGCGCTTCTCGGTGGCGTGCAGCCGCGCGTGGTCAACCAGCACGTGTCGCATCAGGCGCGAGGCGATGCCGTAGAAGTGGTGGCGGCTCTGCCAGTCGATGCCCGTCTGCTCGCTCAGCCTGAGGAATGCCTCGTGAACCAGCGCCGTGGGCTGCAAAGTGTGGCCGGGGCTCTCCGAGGACATGAGGTGGCGGGCCTGTCTCCTCAGCTCGTCATAGACGAAAGGTATCAGGCGCTCCCTCGCGCCCTCATCGCCGTTACTCCAGTCGCGAAGAATCTTCGTGATTTCCGATGCTGATTTCTCACTCATAAATACTTTTCGGGCGGGGTCTGCTCCGGCGAAGCCTCCCCCCGGCGAAAAATTAGCCGGGAAAAATTTGGCCGCCTTCCCCGAAGTCTCACGCATGTACGGTCAGCGTCCAGAAATCGTTGGCGACCCCGGAACCTGCTTCTCCGCTTCCGGCGCCACCCCGACATTTTTCTCGAATCGCCCTCGGGAGAAAAAAGCCGCCTGACAAACGCCGCGAAATCAGTCCCATCTCGCGCCTGTTTCTGACCCGACCGCTTCCCGTCATGTCCACTGCTTCGGCGCCTGCCGGCGTGCGCCCCAACGCGGCACCACCGTAGCAGGTCTAACCACACAGAATTCTACCAGCCGGAGACGCGCGCGCGCCGCGGGTCGGCCGGCCTCACCTGAGAAGGAGCCTGACGATGTTCCAAAGCCCCAAGAGGACGAGAACCAGTCTCGCCGAAAACTCCCGCGCAACGGCCCTCCGCGCGCGCCGCTTTATCGCACCGGCGCTGGCGTTCCTGCTGCTCGCCCAGACGGTCGCGCCGCCCGCGCCCGCGGTCACGCGCCCGGACTTCTCACGCGCGGCCGTGCGGGCCGCCTCGGCGCCGACGGCGACGGCCAAGCCCGCCGCCGAACAGTTCGGCGTGGTGCTGACGCCGCTCGGCACGCCGTTCGCCGGACACGTCGGCATCGAGCATCATCAGCCGCTGCGCAAAGTCGTCGTCTCCTCAAACAACCCGACGGGCTCGCCCTTCAACTTCGAGGCGCTCGACGCCGACGGCACGCACCGCCCGCACTCGAACGTCTCGGGACTGGCAGGCCCACTCAAGATCGCGACGGCGCGTGACGACGGCGCGGGGATGAGCCGCGGCGGCTTTAAGCCCGGCGAGTTGTTCAGCGGCACGGGCGTGGCGGGCGCCGTCGCGCGTGTATCTGCCGACGGCGCCGCGGCGCAGAATCCGTGGGTCACGCTGGCGGGCGAGGACGGCCTCCCGAGCGGCCTCGTCGTCGACCGCACGGGAGTCTTCGGCGGCGACCTCGTCGTCGTCACGACGGCGGGCGGCGTGTGGCGCGTCAACTCCGCCGGCTCGGCCGCCCGCGTCGCGCGCCTCGACACGCGCCTCGCCGGCGTCACGACCCTTCCCGACGACGCCGCAAGGTACGGCCCGTGGGCCGGAAGGATTCTGGCCGGGGCCGGCGACCGGGGCGCCGTCTACGCCATCGACGCGCAGGGTAACTCGGCCGCCTTCCAGCTCGGCCTCGACCCGGAGGAGATCCGCGTCATCCCGGCGCACGAAAACTTCTACGGCGTCGACCCGGCGGGCGGCAAAATCTGGGGCGCGCCGGACGACGCTTTCGCGGGGATGATCGGCGACATCCTCGTCGCGCAGGGGTCGCCGGGCGTGCTCGCGCGCGTCCGCTGGAACGGCTCGGAGTTCGAGGTCGGTCAGCTCGCTCAGGTGGGGCGGTGGGGGCAGGTGGCGTTCTCGCCCGCGGCCCTCTCCGAGATCGGCGGCGTCAGGCAGATTTATGACCGGATCGCCGTGGTGCGCCACGCCCCGCGGCTCGACAGCGGGCGCGTCGAGGGCGCGCTCTGGCAACTGCTCCCCGAGAACGTCGCGCTCGACGGCACGGACGTGATCACGTCCGACCTGCTCGTCCCCGGCACGCCCTCCGTCACGGTCGGCGGCGGGAAGCCCACCTTCGGCGGCGTCATCGAGGGCGTCGAAAGCCCGCAGCCCGCCGGCTACTCCGTCACCATCAGCAACAACGCGAGCTTGCGCCACGTCATCACGCGCACCGACCCGATCAGCCCGGCGCCGGTTCCCCTGCCGCCCGCGCCCGCCGGCACGCGCGACGTTTCCATGTCGAAGGCCGGCGACGACTTGGGCGACCCGGCGACGCTTCGACATCTCAGCGTCTCCGGCAGGGCCGGGGCTATCGTCCTCCCGCCGGGCACCTACGGCAGACTCTCCGCGGCCGGTCACACGGCGCTCGTCCTCGGCGTCGCGGGGGCGACCGCGGCTTCATCTTACAACCTCGAAGAGCTTTCGCTCTCCGGGGGCAGCGAGCTGCGCCTGCTCGGCCCGGTCGAGTTAACGGTGAGGGGCAACGTGTCCCTCTCCGGCTCGACGGCCGGCGCGGCCGACAGCCCACGACACCTTCTGCTCTCCGTCTCGCAAGGGTCGGTCGGCGTCACCGGCAACGGCGTGCTCTACGGCGTCGTGCGCAACCCTCAGGGAGAGGTCTCCGTCGGGGGCAACGGGCGCATCCGCGGCACCGTCACCTGTGACCGGCTCCACGTTCATGGCAACGGCGTCCTTCAGATCACCGAGAGCGACGTGGCGCCGCCGCCCGTCAACCGCCCGCCGGTGGCCGACGCGGGCCCCGACCAGACCGTCATGCTCCCGACGAACGCGGTGAGCCTCAACGGCGCGGTCGCGGACGACGGGCTGCCCGCGGGCGGCGGGCTCACCGTCAACTGGTCGAAAGTCTCCGGCCCGGGCCCCGTCGCCTTCGCCGACGCCGACGCCGACGCCACCTCCGCCACCTTCACCGAACCCGGCGCCTACGTGCTCCGCCTCTCGGCCGGTGACTCACTGCTCACGGTCTCCGACGACGTGAGCGTCGAGGTGGTGCCGCGCAACCAGAGGCCGACGGTCGACGCCGGGGCCGATCAGACCGTCGAGCTGCCGAAGGCGGCGGCCCTCGCGGGCGTCGTGGCGGACGACGGGCTCCCGCGCGGCGCGAGCGTGACGAAGGCTTGTAGCCTCTTGAGCGGCCCCGGCGCCGCCACTTTCGCCGACCCGCACGACCCTTCGACGGCCGTGACCTTCGCCGCGCCCGGCGACTACGTGCTGCGCCTGACGGCGGACGACACCGAGTTCAGCGTCAGCGACGACCTCCTCGTCACCGTCCACCCCGAGAACCAACCGCCGGCCGTCGACGCCGGGCCTGACCAAAGCGTCGCGCTCCCCGCGGCGGCCTCCCTCGCCGGCGCGGTGACGGATGACGGGCTGCCCGCGGGCGGGCGGCTCACCGTCGCGTGGTCGAAGGTGAGCGGGCCGGGGGCCGTGACCTTCGGCGATGCGTCCCGGCCCGCCACGACCGCCGGCTTCACCGAGGCGGGCGTCTACGTCCTCCTCCTCGAAGCTTCCGACTCGCTGAAGGCGCAGTCCGACGAGGTGACGATCACCGTCCGGCAGAATCTGAACGGCCCGCCCGACATCGTCAGCGAGCCGCCCACCGAGTTATCGCTCGGCCCCGCCCCCGCCGGCGAGGGCGAGCTTGTCGGCCTCGCCCCGTGGACGGTTCAGCAGTACGAACTGAACTCGCAGTCCAACGCCAACTGGGTGAAAGACCTGCCCAACAGCGTCGCCACGCAGACGGTCAACGCCGACGCCTCCTTCCTCCTCAGCGACTTCAGCCTGTCGAACGACCAGATGGAAGGGACGTGGCGCGTCAACACCTCCAGCGACGACGACTTCATCGGCTTCGTCTTCGGCTACCAGAACCCCGGGCACTTCTACCTCTTCGACTGGAAGCAGGGCAGCCAGAACGACTCGACCGGCTTCGCCGAGCGCGGCATGAGCGTCAAGGTCTTCAGCGCCGACTCGCCGCTCACCACCCGCGACTTCTGGCCGACCGCGGGCAACGGCGCGCGCGTCCGCACGCTCTATCACAACACCGTCCCGTGGAAGGAGTTCACCGACTACCGCTTTACTCTCCAGTTCCACCCCGGCCGGATCAGGATCGTCGTCAGGGAGGGCGAGGCCACGCTGGCCGACTTCACCGTCAACGACGCGACCTACGCCGGCGGCCGCTTCGGCTTCTACAACTACTCGCAGGCGTCGGTGAAGTACACCGGCTTCCGCCGCCTGTCGCTGGTGCGGGGCGTCTACAGCTACGACGTGGAGGCCACAGACCCGGACGGCGACGCGCTCACCTACTCGCTCGACGCCGCGCCCGCCGGCATGTCCATCGACCCGGCCACGGGCCTCATCACTTGGCCGGTAACGCCGAACGAGGCGGGCCGGCACGCCGTCACCGTGCGCGCGCGCGACCCCGGCGGCGCGTCCGACACGCAGAGCTACGTGCTCACCGTCACCGACCCGAACAAGAAGCCCGCCTTCAAGGCCTACACGCTGGACGCGGACTTCGACGAGGGCAGCTTCGTCAACGTCACGCGCGCCACGCCCGATCAGTTGCAGCTCGAACAGTCGGGCGCCCCGGCGAAGGGCGCGTGGTCGGCGGTCTTCGACAGCGGGAGGGAGGGCGCCGAGTGGGGGCGCGTTGGCTGGTCGGCGCGGGTCTGCGGAGGCGGCCTGCTCACCGTCGCTTTCGCCACCGGCGAAGACGGCGCGACGTTCGGCCCCCCGGTGACGGTCTCGAACGGCGACGACCCGGAGGCGCCCGCGGGCCGCTACGCGCTCGTGACGGTCGAGTTCGAGCGCGCTTCGAGCGGCGAGAGCCCCGTCCTCTACGACCTCATCCTCGGCACGGCCGGCTTCGAGACGGCGGCCCCGACCAACCTCGCGCCCGAAGTGAGCGCCGGCCCCGACCAGACGCTCGCGGGTGTCACCGGCACGGCCCTGCGCGGCGCCGCCTGCGACGACGGGCTGCCGAGTAACCAGCGGCTCGCCGTCGCGTGGAGCAAGGTGAGCGGGCCGGGCGCCGTCACCTTCGCCGACCCGAATTCTGCCGCCACGGAAGTCACCTTCGGCTCCACCGGCACGTACGAGTTAAGGCTGACGGCCTCCGACTCGGCCCTCGGCAGCAGCGACGCCGTCGTCGTCGAAGTCCTGCCGCCGAACGAGGCGCCCGCCGTCAACGCCGGCCCCGACCTTTCGGTGACACACCCGGAGGCGGCCCCCCTCGCCGGCACCGTCACCGACGACGGCCTGCCGCGCGGCGCCGCGCTCCTCGTCGCTTGGAGCAAAGTCTCAGGGCCCGGCGGCGTCACCTTCTCGCAGCCGGACGCGGCCGCGACCGCCGCACGCTTCGGCGCGGCGGGCACCTACGTCCTCCGGCTGACGGCCGGCGACACGGAGTTCGCCGCGCACGACGAGCTCACCGTCACCGTCGGCGGCGCCAACCAGACGCCGGTCGTCAACGCGGGCGCAGACCTCACAATCACGCTCCCCAAAACCGCGACCCTCTCAGGCACGGCCGGCGACGACGGCTGGCCCGAGGGCCGCCCCCTCGCCGTCTCATGGTCACAGGTGAGCGGCCCCGGCAGCGTGACTTTCACCAACCCGAGCAGCGCCACGACGCTCGCCTCGGCCGGCGTGGAAGGGACGTACGTGCTGCGCCTGACCGCCAGCGATTCGGAACTCACGGCGAGCGATGAGGTGACGCTGACGGTCAATGCGGCCGTCCCGCCGCCCGTCGCGCAGCTCACGAGTCCCGCCGACGGGAGCCGCATCTCCGACCGCGCCAACATCATCGGCAGCGTCAGCGGCGGCGCGTGGAGGCTTGAGTACGGCCTCAACAGCCCGAGCCCCGGACAGGTCTGGACGACCTTCGCTTCCGGCACCGCCGCCGTATCGAACGGCCTGCTCGGCGTCTTCGACCCGACCCTGCTGCTCAACGGCAGCTACACGGTGCGCCTCGTGGCGACCGATGCCCACGGCCAGACATCCGTCTCCGCCTTCTCCGCGGTCGTCACGGGCGACCTGAAGGTCGGCGTCTTCACCCTCTCGTTCACAGACCTCGCCGTGCCCGTGGCCGGCATCCCCATCACCATCTCGCGCACCTATGACAGCCGCGACAAGCGCACGGGCGACTTCGGCGCGGGCTGGACGCTCGGGATGAAAAACGTGCGCGTCGAGAAGAGCGCGCCGCTCGGCAACGCTTGGGAGCAGACCACCAGCGGCGGCATCTTCCCGACCTACTGCCTGCGCGCCGCGAAGCCTTCGACCGTCACCGTGACCTTCCCCGACGGAACGGTCTACGACTTCGCGACGAGCACCAACCCGCAGTGCCAAGCCCTCGCCCCCTTGCAGTTCGCCAGAGTCAACTTCACCCAACTGGCCGGGGACGCCGACACGCGGGGCGCGACCCTGACGGCGCTCGGCAGCGACAACGAGGTCTTCTTCACCGGCCCCGCGCCGGGTTTCGGCGAACTCGTCAGCAGCGAGACGCTAGACGTCTACGACCCGACCCGCTTCCAGTTAACGACACCCGACGGGACGGTCTTAATCCTCGACGAAAAGGCCGGGCTCCAAAGCCTGAGGGACACGAACGGCAACAGCCTGAGCATCACCCCCGCCGGGATCATTCATTCCAGCGGCAAGAGCATCTCCTTCACGCGCGACGCGCAGAACCGCATCACGCGCATCACCGACCCGGCGGGCAACAACCTCGACTACGCCTACGACCTCGGCGGCGACCTCGTCAGCATGTCCGATCAGGACGGGCGCGCCACGCGCTACACGTACGACTCGTCGCACGGGCTGCTCGACATCACCGACCCCATGAACCGTCGCGGCGTCAGAAATGAGTATGACGCGGGCGGCCGCCTCCTGAGCATCACGGACGAGGAGGGCAAGGCCATCCGTTTCGACTTCGACCCGAACAGTCGGCAGCAGGTCATCACGAACCGCAAAGGCGACGTTACCGTCTACGAGTACGACCGGAGAGGCAACGTCCTCAGCATCACCGACGCCCACGGCAAAGTCACGCGGGCGACGTACGACGGGGCCGGGAACCGCCTCACCGAAACCGACCAGTTCGGCAACACCACCACCTACACCTACGACCCGCGCGGCAACGTCCTGACGAGGACCGACGCCCAGAATCGGCTCACGCGTTACACCTACAACGCGCGCAACCAAGTGACCAGCGTGACCGACGCTAACGGGAACACGACGGCGAGCGCGTACGACGCCGCGGGGAATCTCACCTCGACGACCGACGCGCTGGGCAACGCGACCACCTTCACCTACAACGCGCGCGGGCTGGTGCTGACGCGCACCGACGCCGCCGCCCAGACCTCCTCTTTCGAGTACAACTCCTTCGGCAACCTGACGAAGGAGACCGACCGCCTCGGGAACGTCACGCTCCACACCTACGACGCGCTCGGCAACCGCACCTCCGTCACCGACGCGAAGGGGAACGCCACGCAGTTCAATTACAACGCGTCGGGGCTGCTGACGGCCACCGTCGACGCCCTCGGCAACGTCACGCGCAGCGAGTACGACCCGGCCGGCAACCTCTCCGCCAGCGTGGACGCCCTCGGCCATCGCACCGAAGTCTCCAGCAACTTCCGCGGGATGCCGCTGCAAACGACGAACGCCGACGGCACGCAGTTCCGCCTCCGCTACGACGCCAACGGTCAGCTCGCGGGCAGCTCCGTGCCGGGCGGCCTGACGCCGGCGGTCGAGCGTGATTCCGTGAGTCTGCCGACGAAGCTCACCATCTCGACGGGGGTTTCGCTCGGGTATCAATACGACGCGAAGGGGCGCAAGACGGCCGAGTCTGACCCGCTCGGCAACACCACCTCTTTCCAGTACGACCTGCTCGATCAGGTCACCTCGCAGACAGACCCGCTCGGCAACCAGACGCACTACGCTTACGACGCCGTCGGCAACCTCACCGGCCTGCGCGACGGCAACGGCAACACGACCTCCTTCACCTTCGACCGCGGCAACCGGCGCGTGCGGACGACGCTGCCGGACGGGAGTTTCTTCGAGAACACCTACAACTCGCTCGGCGAGGTGGTCTCTCAGCGCGACGCCCTCGGCAACGTCACCGCCTTCACCTACGACGGCGAAGGAAGCCTGCTCACGGTCACGCAGCCCGGCGGCGGCGTCACACGCTACGAGTACGACGCGAACGGGAACCTGATTTCGTCAACCGACGCGAACGGGCGCAAGACCGTCTCGGATTACGACAAGCTGAACCGGCTCGTCAAGAGGACGTACCCGGACGGCACGACCGAGCTGATGGCGTACGACGGGCTCGGGCGAGTCACCTCGCAGACCGACCGTCAGGGGCGCACGACCGCCCACGAGTACGACGACATGAACCGCCTCTCTCTGGTTCGCTACGCGGACGCGAAGACGGTAACCTACACCTACACCCCGAGCGGCAAACGCGACACCGTGACGGACGCGGCCGGCGTCATAGACTTCGACTACGACGCGATGGAGCGCGTCACTAGCGTGCGCTACCCCGACGGCACGACCGTCGGCTACGCCTACGACCTCGCGGGGAACCGCACCAAAATCACGACGCCCGACGGCGAGACTCGTTACAGCTACGACGTGAAGAACCGGCTGGCGAAGGTGACAGACCCGCGCGGTCTCGTCACCTCTTACGCCTACGACGCGGCGGGCAACGTCGTCGCCATCAATCACCCGAACGGGCTCGTCACGGCGAAGACTTACGACCGGATGAACCAACTCTCGTCCATCAAAACGACGAACCCGGGCGGGGTCGCCGTCTTCCACGAGGCTTACACGCGGGACGCCAACGGCAGGCGCACGAAGGTCGCGCAGGCGGACGGCTCATCGGTCGAGTACGCCTACGATGCGAAGTCGCGCCTGACCGGCGAGACTTACAAGGACGCGGGCGGCAACGTCCGGCGGCAGCTCGGCTACACCTACGACGCCGTCGGCAACCGCCTGACCGCCACCGACTCCCTGACGAACACGACCGTCAACTACACCTACAACGGCAACGACCAACTGACCTCCGACGGGGCGCATACTTTCGCTTATGACGCCGACGGCAACACCATCTCGAAGACCACCCCCACCTCCGCCACGCGTTACGCCTACGACGCGCGCGGGCGCCTCACGCGGGTGACGCAGCCCGACGACTCCGCGCTCACTTACGGCTACGACGCCAACGGCAATCGCGCGCGCGCCACCGACGCGAGCGGCGCCGTCACCAATTACGTGGTTGATTCGACGAGCCGGGCGCCGCAGGTGCTCGTCGAAACGGACGGCGGCGGGCGCGTCGTCGCCTCTTACACCTACGGCCTTGAGCTGATCAGCCAGCGCCGTCAGGGCGTCGATTCCTTCTACCTGCACGACGCTCTCGGCTCGACCAGAGCGCTGACGGACGCGGGCGGCGCCGTCACCGACAGCTACTCTTACGACGCTTTCGGCCAACTTACGTCGAGCAGCGGGACGACCGTCAACTCATTCCTCTACACGGGCGAGCAGAACGACGTGGCGAGCGGGCTCTATTACCTGCGCGCGCGCTACTACAACCCGTCCGCCGGCCGCTTCCTCTCGATGGATCCGTATCGCGGAGCCTTACACGCTCCCCCCACCCAGCACCGGTACGCCTACACGCAGAACAACCCCGTCGATGCGACCGACCCGACCGGCCTCCACACCCCGCAGGAGGGCACAGACATTCACAAGGTGATCGGCCAGTACTACATCGGCGTGTACGGCGACCACTTCGTCGACGTGAAGGGTTTCAACCCGAATCGCGGCTTTAGCATCGGGAACGGGCTTAAATACGGGGCCGGGCAGGGGGCGTATAACCGGGGCATCCTGACGGGCAGACGTTGGACTGTCAGACCCGACCTCCGCCACTACGGCACGGGCGACGTATACGAAATCAAGCCGCTCACCCCGTACGGCGTCGTCTCGGCGGTAGTGGAGGCGCGGGTCTACACCATGATGCTCAACATCTGGGAAAAGGGGGCGCCGGATGATGGGGAGTGGAAACTCGGCACGGACACCTTCTTCCCGCCGATTCTTCTCCTCCCTCACGGAGATAAGATGCTGATGACCCTCTCCTACCCGTTCGCCCCGCCGGGGGCCGTCTTCTACACACTCGACTTCGACGAAGACATCAGGAGGCTCGCGCGCGCCGGTGTGACGGCGGCCGGGGTTAGTCTTCTGAACGCCGTCATCATCGGGAAGATGGCGGTGCGGTTAATACAGGCGCACAGTGAGGCACAGAGAAGAGCACGAGAGGCGAGGATGGCTCTCGCCGCGGTGACGTACAAGGCGCTGGCCGCCTGACTCGTTCGTCGAGCAGCTCTACCCGACGAAGCGGCCTGCCCCGTCGCGCGCCGCCCGCCGGAGACGCTCTCACGGGTCGTTGAAGCGCACGGGCCGCCGAGCCTACTCGTCACGCGAGCCTGTCCTACCGGGACAGGCTCGCGTGCGATGCCGGCCCTCCACGCCTCGGGGGCGCCCTCCCGGCTTCAGACGGCCGCGGCAACTCGTCGGCTTCCGGCTACGCGCGCGAGACGGCTCGGCGGTTCCGTGAGTCCCCGGCTCTTTAACTGTGGGGGCTTCCGGTTATACTCATAAGCGAACGAGGCGCTGAAGAGGCCCGCGACTCGCCCGGAAGGCTTGACGGCTTTTTGACGGGATTCCCCGCCGCCCCTTCCGAAGGAGAAGAGCGACCGTCGGCGCCGGCCGCGGAGGTCGGCTTAAACGGACGCAGAGGTTAATCATGTCAGCAGATTGTCGGCCGTCATACTTGGATTTATACGAGTCCGGTGAGCTGGAGCGGAGGGTGCGAGCCCTTGAAAAGTTGCTGCTCAGTTGCAACATCTGCCCGCTCGACTGCGGCAACAACCGGACGGAGGGTCAGCTCGCGCGGTGCTTCTCGGGGAGCCTCCCGGTTGTGAGCTCCTACACGCCCCACTTCGGCGAGGAGCCGGCGCTGTCGGGCACGCGCGGCGCCGGCAACGTCTTCTTCGGCAACTGCAACCTGCGCTGCGTCTACTGCCAGAACTACCAGATTTCGCAGGCGCACAAGGCGCAGCTGAAGAACGAGGTGACGCACGAGCGCCTCGCCGCGATGATGCTTGAGTTGCAGGAGCGCGGCTGCCATAACATCAACTTCGTCTCGCCCACGCACTTCGCGCCGCAGCTGGCGCGCGCCGTCCTCGTCGCCGCCGGGAAGGGGCTGCGCCTCCCGCTCGTCTACAACACCAACGCCTACGACTCCGTCGAAGTCCTCCGCCTGCTCGAAGGCGTGATAGACGTTTACCTGCCCGACCTCAAGTACGCGGACTCCGCCGACGGCTACGCCTACTCGAAAGTCCCCGCCTACGCCGAGCACGCGCGCGCCGCGCTGCGCGAGATGTTCCGGCAGACCGGCGACCGGCTGGCCTTCGGCGAAGACGGCCTGCTCAGGCGCGGCCTCGTCGTCCGCCTGCTCGTCCTCCCCAACGACCTCGCCGGCGTGCGCGAGTCGCTCACGTGGGTGCGCGACGAGCTGAGCCCGCGCGTCGCCGTCTCGCTCATGGCGCAGTATTACGCGACGAACCGGGCGGCCGCCGACGAGCGCTACGCGCTGCTCTCGCGCCGCATCACCGAGGGCGAGTGGTGGCGCGCCGTCGCGCTCTTGGACGAGTTGGGGATGGAGGAGGGCTGGATGCAGGAGTACGACGGCGCGTCGCACTACTACCGCCCCGACTTCACAGACCCCGAGACGCCCTTCAAAGACATCAGAGACTTTCAGGGCTGAGAGGCGAGCGATGAGCACAGACACGGCGGAGGTCGGTGCGCCCGCGCCCGACTTCACGTTGAAGGACGGCGGGGGGCGCGAGTGGCGTCTCTCGGACCAGCGCGGCAAGGTGGTCGTGCTGCTCTTCTACCCCGGCGACGGGACGCCCGTCTGCACGAAGCAGTTGTGCTCGGTGCGCGACCGGTGGGAGGACTACGCCGCGACGGGCGCGGAGGTGGTCGGCGTCTCGACCGACACGGCCGACTCGCACCGGCGCTTCGCCGAGCGCCACGGGCTGCCGCTGCGGCTGCTCTCCGACCCCGGCGGCCGCGTCGCGCGCCTTTACGGCGCGACCTCGTGGCTGCCGAACCGCGCGGCCCGCGCCGTCGCCGTCATCGACGCCGGCGGCCGCCTCCGCCACCGCAAGGTGCAGCCGCTCTCGCTCTTCCGCCCCAAAGACGACGCCGTGCTCGCCGCCATCCGCGCCGCGCAAGGCTCGGGCGGCGCGGCGCCCGATTGACGTGCGCGCCCCGGCCGTGTGTAATGTCGCGGTAAAGGCTGAAGGAGAATTGTGATGGCTGAAGAGATCACTTGCGCGCGGTGCGGGCAGCGGCGGGCGGCGCTCGGCTACGCGCCCTTCCCGAACGAGTTGGGGCAGCGGGTCGGCTCCGAAATCTGTCAGGTCTGCTGGGCCGAGTGGCTCCAGCGCCAGAACATGATCATCAACCACTACGGCCTCGACCTGATGAGCGACGACGCGCAGAACTTCCTCTTCGACAACATGCGCGGCTTCTTCTTCGGCGGCCCCGACACGGCCTCCATCGACACCTCGCAGGAAGGCACCATCAAGTGGTAGGCGCCGGGCGGCGGGCGCCGGGGAAAAGCGAATCGTCTTCCCCGGCGCCCGCCGCCCGGCCCCCGCTCCCTTTCCTCTTGTCCCCCTTCCCCCTTCGGCGCTAAGATATGCGCCAGTTTCGTAGCCCGTACGTCGTGAATAGTCGTGAACCAGCGGCGGCCCCGGACTGACCGGGGGCGAGCCGCCGCGCCCGGCCTCGCGCGCGGGCCGATTTCGTCAGCGCCACATCAACAGGAGAACCTATGACGAGAAGACTTTTGCTGACCTCGGCGGCCGCCGCCGTGCTCGCGTTCGCGGCCGCGTGCGGCGGCGACGACAACCGTAACGGCGCCAACGCCAACGGCGGCGCCAACCGCAACGCCAACACCAACGCCAACGCCACCGTGACGGCCACGCCCACGCCGGCCGGCAGCGCCTACAACGGCAACTACAACTCGCGCGAGGACTACACCCGCGCCGACGCCAACTACCGCTCCGAGGCCAACCGCGCCGGCCAGTCCATCGGGCAGGGGGCCGAGGACGGCTGGATTCACTTCAAGGTGCGCGCGGCGCTCGCCACCGTCGACGATCTCCGCGACTCGACCATCAACGTGGACGTGGACAACAACGTCGTGACGCTGCGCGGCAGCGTCGGCAGCAACGACCAGAAGTCGGCCGCCGCGAAGGCCGCGCAGGGCGTCGAAGGCGTCAAGAGCGTCAGGAACCAGCTCACCGTCGGCGGCGGCTCGAACACCAACAGCGCCAACCGCGCGGCCAACAACAACCGCTAAGGGCCGAGCGCGCGGGTTGCGCGTTGAAGAAGTTCCGAGTCCCGGGTTGCGGGTGAGAAGGCGGCCGCCGCCGGCGGTTCGTCTGTTAACTCGGGCCTCGGGCCTCGGGACTAATTTCCGGCCCGCAATCCGCGCCCGCTCAGTTCCGCGGCGCCCTGAAACTTTCCCCGCGCGGCCCGCGTAGCAAGCGGGCCGTCATGAAACTGCCGTCGCCCGCCCCGCCGCGCCTCCGCCCGGCGGGGCCGCGGCACGCCCGCGGCGGCGCGCCTTCAAAGTTTTCTAAAGACACACAAGCGGCCGCGCTTCCCTCCGGCTCACGCGGGGCCGGAGGGCGCGGCGGTTTCTCGTCCCCGGACAGGAAGCCCGACCACCATGAGAAACTCCCTATTCAGGCCGGCCGCCGCCCTCGCGCTCGCGGCCGCCCTCGCGGGCCTCGCGGCCCCGCCCCGCGCCGGCGCGCAGCGCCCCTCCGAGGGCGTCGGCGTCTACGCCATCACCGGCGCGCGCGTCGTCACGCTGGCCGGCCCGACCATCGAGCGCGGCACGGTCGTCGTCCGCGACGGGCTGATCGCCGCCGTCGGCGCCAACGTCGCGGCCCCGCCGGACGCGCGCGTCATCGACGGCGCGGGCCTCACCGTCTACCCCGGCCTCATCGACGCCAGCACCTCGCTCGGCATCCCGCGCCCGACGCCGGCCGCGACCCCGGCGGGCGGCGCGGGCGGCTTCGCCGGACTCTTCGGCCAGTCGCAGCCCTCGGCCACCGCGCCCAACTCCTCGCAGCCGCCCGGCCTCCAGCCCGAAGTCTCGGCCGCGGACATCATCCGGCCCGGCGGCGGCGAGGTCGAGGCGGCGCGCAGCGCCGGGCTGACCGCGGCGCAGACGGCCCCGCGCGGCAACATCTTCCTCGGGCAGTCGGCCGTCATCAACCTCGCCGGCGACACGCCGCAGCGGATGCTCGTGCGCTCGCCCGTCGCGCTCTACGTCGGGCTGACGCCGCTCGGCGTCGGCCAGTACCCCGGCTCGCTGATGGGCGTCTTCTCCTCGGTGCGGCAGATGCTTTTGGACGCGCGCCGCCACCGCGAGGCCGAGGAGGCTTACGAGCGCAACCCGCGCGGCCTGCGCCGCCCGCCGCAGGACAGGTCGCTCGCCGCCCTCCAGCCCGCGCTCGCGCGCCGCATGCCCGTGGTCTTTCAGGCCGACCGCGAGCGCGAGATCAACCGCGCGCTCGACCTCGCGCAGGAGTTCAACCTGAGCCTCGTCATCCACGGCGGCGCCGAGGCGCACCGCGCCGCCGACCGCCTCAAGGCGATGAACGTCCCCGTCCTGCTCTCTCTGAACTTCCCGCGGCGCACGGCGGCCGCCTCGCCCGAGTCCGACCCCGAGCCGTTGCGCGTGCTGCGCGAGCGGGCCGAGGCGCCGAAGACGGCCGGGCGGCTCGCCTCGGCGGGCGTCCGCTTCGCCTTCCAGTCGGGCGGGATGACGGCGATGTCGGACTTCCTCGCCAACGCGGCCCGCGCCGTCGAGGCGGGGCTGTCGAGGGACGCGGCGCTGCGCGCGATGACGCTCGGCGCGGCCGAGATACTCGGCGTCTCGCAGCAGCTCGGCTCCGTCGAGGTCGGCAAGATCGCCAACCTCACCGTCACGCGCGGCGACCTCTTCGCGCGCGACCGCCGCATCGCCCACGTCTTCATCGACGGCCGGCCCGTCGAGCTGCGGCCGGCGGCCGCCGCCGCGGGCGCGGCCGGGAACGTCTCCGGCACGTGGACGCTCAACCTCAACCTGTCGGGCGGCGCGGCCTCGGCGCAGACCGGCTTCACCGTCACGCTCAGCCTGCAACAGCAGGGCGAGCGCCTGACCGGCTCGCTACAGGGCCCGCTCGGCTCGGGCCAGATCGCGGCCGGGACGCTCGCCGGCAGCGACCTCAACTTCACCGTGCCGGTGACGCTGCCCGGCCCGGCCAGCCAGACCACCGACGCGCAGCTCGCGGGCACGGTCACGGGCAACGAGATGCGCGGCACGGTGCAGCTCGTCGGGCGCGGCCCCGGCACGTTCACGGGGACGCGCGCCGGCGGCCCGGCCCCGGCCACGCCGCAGCCGACGCGCCAGCCCGCCGCGCCGCCCGGGCAGACGACGCCGCCCGCGCAGGACGACCCGGCGCGCCCGCCCGACCCCGACCGCCCGCCCGCCGGGGGCGGCCTGTCGGGCACCTACAGCGTCGAGTTCGCGGTCGGCCCGCGCACCATCCCCGCCACGCTCGTCTTCCGCCACGACGGCGCGACGCTGGCGGGGACGATGCAGAGCGAGCTCGGCTCCTCCGACCTCGCCGGCACGGTCAGCGGCAACGGCTTCAGCTTCACGACCACCGTCAACATCGGCGAGCCGACCGAAGTGACCGTCTCGGGCACGGTCAGCGGCAGCGACATCAGCGGCACGGCCGCGACCCCACACGGCGCGGCCTCCTTCTCCGGAAGGCGCGTCCCTTAATTCAAGTCCGGAGTCCGGGGTCGAAAGCCGGGGACGGGTTCTTCCGCCCCGGCCGAGGACTCCGGGCTGCTTTTATCGGAGATTAAGAAATGATGAAGAGATTACTGGCGCTGGCCGCGGCGGCCGTGGCCGCGGGCGGGGCGCTCGGGCCGGCGGCCGGGGCGCAGGAGCGGCGCGGCGCGGCGGCGGCGACGGCGGCGCAGGCCGGCGGCGTGACGCTCGTGCGTAACGCGACGATCCTGACCGTGACGCGCGGGACGCTCGCCAACGCCGACCTGCTGGTGCGCGGCGGGAAGATCGCGGCCGTCGGGCCGAACCTCGCGGCCCCCGCGGGCGCGCGCGTCGTGGACGCGACCGGCAAGTTCGTCCTGCCCGGCATCATCGACGCCCACTCGCACTCGATGATGGACGGCTCGGTCAACGAGTGTACGCAGAGCGTGACCTCGATGACGCGGACGCAGGACGTTCTGAACCCCTCGGACGTTGACCTCTACCGCGAGCTGGCCGGCGGCGTCACCACGCTCCTGCTGCTGCACGGCTCGTGCAACGCCATCGGCGGGCAGAGCACGACCGTCAAGATCAAGTGGGGCCACCCGGCCTCGGCCTTCCTCTTTCCGGGCGCGCCGCCGGGCATCAAGTTCGCGCTCGGCGAGAACCCGAAGCGCACCAACTTCCCCGGCCCGCCGCAGGGGCCGGCGCTGCGCTACCCGCGCACCCGCATGGGCGTCGAGGAGGTCATCCGCGACGCCTTCACGCGCGCGCGCGACTACCGCGCCGGGTGGGCCGAGTACCGCGAGCGGGCGCGCTCGAACCGCAACCTCGTCGAGCCGCGCCGCGACCTGCAACTGGAGCCGCTCGTCGAAATCCTCGAAGGCAGGCGCTTCGTCCACGCGCACTGCTACCGCGCCGACGAAATCCTGATGCTGATTAACCTCGCCGACGAGTTCGGCTTCAAGGTGCGGACGTTCCAGCACGTGCTCGAAGGCTACAAGGTCGCCTCCGACATCGCGCGCCACGGCGCGGGCGCTTCCACCTTCGCCGACTTCTGGGGCTACAAGGTCGAGGCCTACGACGCCATCCCCTACAACGCCGCCGTCATGACGCGCAAAGGCGTCAACGTCTCGATCAACTCCGACTCGGACGAGCGCGCGCGCCGCCTCAACATAGACGCCGCGAAGATGATGAAGTACGGCGGGCTGACGGAGGAGGAGGCTCTGAAGCTCATCACGTGGAACCCGGCGTGGCAGCTCGGCATTCAGGAGCGCGTCGGCTCCATCGAGGTCGGCAAGGACGCCGACTTCGCCATCTGGACGGCGCACCCGCTCTCGGTCTACGCGCGCGTCGAGCAGACGTACGTGGACGGCGAGCCGCTCTTCGACCGCGCGGCCGACCTCGCGCGCCGCGGGCAGCTCGAACAGGAGCGCCGCCAGCTCGAACAGGCCGAGGCCAACCGCGCGCCCGCGCAGGGCGGCACGCCGCCGCGCCCGCCCGCGGCCATCCGCCGCGCCTACAACCACGCCGACGACCTCCACGACGAGGGGGACGAACAGCGATGAAGACCGACGCACGCCGCGCGGCCGTCACGGCGCCGCGCCCCCCCGCCGCCCTCTTCGCCCTCTGCGCCCTGTGCGCCCTCGCGCTCGGCGCGCTGCCTCGCGCGCGCGTCGCCTCGGCGCAGGACACCGTCACGCCCGACACGCAGATCGAGGCGGCGGGCGCCTACGTGATTCGCAACGCGCGCGTCGTCACCGTCGGCGGCCCCGAGATCGAGAACGGCGCGGTCGTCATCAGTCAGGGCCGGATCGTCGCCGTCGGGCCGACGGTCAGCGCCCCGGCCGGCGCGCGCGAGATAGACGCGCGCGGCCTCAGCGTCTACCCCGGCATGATCGACGCCGGGACGAGCATGGGCCTCGTCGAGATCGCGTCGGGCGCGCCCGGCACGGTGGACACGAGCGAGCTGGGCGACATGAACCCGAACGCGGCGGCGCTGTGGGGCCTCAACCCGCACAGCGCCCACATCGACGTGACGCGCGTGGCCGGCGTGACGACGGTCGTCTCGCTGCCGTCGGGCGGGACGATCTCGGGGCAGGCCGCGCTCATCAACCTAGTCGGCACGTCGCAGCGCGAGATGGCCGTCGTGCCGCAGGCGGCGCTCGTCATAGACTTCCCGCGGCTCGGCGGCGGGGGCGGCTTCGGCTTCCAGCAGGCGCAGCAGGCCATCACGCCCGAGGCCGTCACGGCGCGCGACCGCCGCGTCGAGGAGATGCGACGCCTCCTGCGCGAGGCCGAGGCTTACGGGCGCGCGCAGGACGCCTACGCGCGCGACCCGAAGGCGGTGCCGCGGCCCGAGACCGACCTGCGCCTCGCGGCGCTCGTCCCGTACGCGCGCGGCGAGCGGCCCGTCATCCTGCGCGCCGACCGCGAGCGCGACATCCGGGGCGCGGTCAACTTCGCGCGGGAGATGAAACTGCGGCCCGTCATCCTCGGCGGCAGCGACGCGTGGAAGGTGGCGCAGTTGCTCAAGGAGCGCGACGTGCCCGTCATCCTCGACGCGATTCTGAACCTGCCGCTGCGCGAGGACGACCCGTACGACGCGCTGTACGAGAGCGCGTCGAAGTTGCAGGCGGCCGGCGTGCGCTTCGCCATCTCGACGGGCGACGCGGGCGCGCACGTCCGCGACCTCCCGTTCCACGCCGGGATGGCCGCGGCCTTCGGCCTGCCGCGCGCCGAGGCGTTGAAGGCCGTCACGCTCTACCCGGCGCAGATCATGGGCGTCGCCGACCGGCTCGGCTCCATCGAGGCGGGCAAGATCGCCAACCTCGTCATCACCGACGGCGACCTGCTCGAAGCGCGCACCAACGTCCGCCACCTCTTCATCGCCGGCCGCCCCGTCCCGCTCGTCAGCCGCCACACGGTGCTCTACGATCAGTTTAAGGAGAGGCCGTAGGCAGGGAGGCGGGAAGCCGGTGGCGGCCGGACGAGGGCCGCGACGAAGACCACGAAAACCACGAAGCCCGCGGCACGGCGCGCCGCGGGCTTCGTAGTTTTCGTTCGCTTTGCGGGCGCGAAAAAGCCTCCGGGCGGGTCGGGCGCGGGCGGGCGGCCGCCGCCCCCGGCGGCTCCGAAACGTCGCCCGACCCCGGCCCGCGAGACGCCTCCCGCGCGGACGCCTTCAGGCTTTTCCGGCGTCTACTTCCGGGCGACCCATCGTCGCCTGCCGGACGAGGGCGGCGCGGCGGCGCAGGTCTGCGGCCTGCGTGAGCATCGCCTCGGCCGCCCCGTTCTGCGGGCCCTCGGTCATGTGCCCGGCGAGGTGGCGCAGCAGCATCTCGCCCTCTTCGAGCGCGCGGATGGTGTTCCAGAGCGAGTCCTCGACGCCCTCGCTGACGCCCGCCAGCAGGCTGTCGGCCGTGTAGGCGTGGCCCGTGTGGCAGCGGAAGCGGATCAGCCCCTCGGTCTTGAGCCGCAGCAGCACGCCGTGGCAGTCCGGGCAGGCGTAGGAGGACGGCTCGCCCAGTTCCGTCACGCCGGCTTCGAGGGCCTTGTCCTCCAGCGCGATGTTAACTTCGATGTCGAGTTCGTCACTCACCGGGCGACTCCCATCTTCGGCCGCCTCGGTCGCGAGCCGCACGAGGAGCGGCCCGATCCCCGCGAGCGGCAGGCAGTAGTCTACTTTGACGTGGGTCACGGCGCTGAGCGGCATCGAGGGGACGAGCGCGTCGGCCGGGTCTTGGACGACGGCCGTGCCGCCGCGCTGCTTGAGGGCGAGCAGGCCCGTCGTCCCGTCGTCGAGGCCGCCCGTCAGCACCACGCCGACGACCCGCGGCCCGTAGGCGCGCGCCGCCGAGCGGAAGAGAGGGTCTACGGCCGGGCGGAAGCGGTTCTCCTTCGGCCCGCGCGTGACGCGCATCAGGTCGCCGTCCCCCAGCATCAGGTGGCGGTCGGGCGGCGCGACGTAGACGCGGCCGCGGCGGAACCGTTCGCCGTCGCGCGCGGTCTGCACGGGCAGGCTCGTGGCGCGCTCAAGGATTTGGGCCAGCAGGCTCGGCACGTCCGGCGAGAGGTGCTGGACGACGAAGACCGTGGCCGGGAAGTCCGGAGGCAGCGCGCCGAGGAGCTTGCGCAGGGCCTCGATGCCACCGGCCGAAGTCCCGACGACGACGATGTCTTTGTTCGGCATGCAACGCTCCCGGCGCCCCGCTGAGGCGGCGCGTCAGTGACGAAGTTGAGGAGGAAATCGGCGCGGCCTTTATAACACGGCGTCGCCGGGGATGTCCCGCGCGGGGCGCGCGTGACGCCGCGCTGTACCGGCCCCGACCGTTTGGCTTATACTCCCCTGTCAGCGACCCCGAGCCTGATCTCTTTTCCCCTTTTTTTATAGCCGCAGGAGTGAGCGCGAGGCGCGCGGGGTTCGCGCCTCGGCGGCGGCGTCAAGCGCCGGCGCGGGCGGGCGAAGTCTTTATGAGTAAATCCTCGAAGCGGGCCGGCGCTGACGGCGGGCAGGACTTTCTGGTCGTGGGCCTCGGCGCGTCGGCCGGCGGCATCACGGCGCTGGAAGAGTTCTTCGGGCTGATGCCGGACGACAGCGGGATGGCCTTCGTCGTCGTCCTCCACCTCTCGCCGGAGCACGAGAGCAACCTCGCCGCCATGCTCCAGCGCCACACCTCGATGCCGGTCGAGCAGGTCAACGAGACCCTGCGCGTCGAGCCGAACCGCGTCTACGTCATCCCGCCCGCCAAGCACCTGTTGATGGAGGAGGGGCGCATCCGGCTCGCCGAGCCGCCCGCCGAGCCGGGCCGGCGCGTCCCCATCGACCTCCTCTTCCGCACGCTCGGCGCGGCCTACCGCGAGCACGCCATCGGCGTCGTCCTCTCCGGCACCGGCTCGGACGGCACGCTCGGCCTGCGCCGCATCAAGGAGGAGGGCGGCGTCTCGATCGCGCAGGAGCCGGGCGAGGCCGAGTACGAGGGGATGCCGCGCAGCGCCATCCGCGAGGGGCTGGCCGACTTCGTGCTGCCCGTCGCCGCGATGCCCGAGAAGCTCATCGGCATCCGCGACGCGTCGCGCCGCATCAAGCTCCCGCCCGAGGGCGACGAGCCGCCGAAGGGGAAGGAGCTGAACGCCCTGCGCGACATCCTCTCGATGGTGCGCGTCCGCACCGGCCACGACTTCAGCGACTACAAGCAGTCCACCATCCTGCGCCGCGTCACGCGCCGGATGCAGATGCTCGAGGTGCCCGACCTCGCCTCCTACCACCGCTACCTGCGCCATCACCCGAACGAGCTGCCCGAGTTGCAGCAGGACTTCCTCATCTCCGTCACCAACTTCTTCCGCGACACGGCCGCCTTCGACTACCTCGGCCGCGAGGTCGTGCCGCGGCTCTTCGAGGGCAAGCGGGAGGCCGATCAGGTGCGGGTCTGGGTGACGGGCTGCGCGACGGGCGAGGAGGCTTACTCGCTCGCCATCCTGCTCGACGAGCACGCCGCCGGGCTGGAGCGCCCGCCGCGCCTTCAGGTCTTCGCCAGCGACCTCGACGAAGACGCCCTCGGGCAGGCGCGCGCGGGCGTCTTCCCCGAGACCATCGCGGCCGACGTGAGCCCCGAGCGGCTCCAGAACTTCTTCACCTTCCGCGACGGCCACTTCCACGTCAGGAAGCGCGTGCGCGAGACCATCCTCTTCGCGTCGCACAACATCCTGCGCGACCCGCCCTTCTCGAACATCGACCTCGTGAGCTGCCGCAACCTGCTCATCTACCTCAACCGCGGGACGCAGGAGCGGGTGCTCGAAGTCTTCCACTTCGGCCTGCGGCCGGGCGGCTTCCTCTTCCTCGGCTCGGCCGAGTCGGCCGACTTGCTGCCCGACTACTTCTCGCCCTTCGACAAGAAGCTGCGCGTCTACCAGCGCACCGCCCTCGCCTCGACCCTCCCGCACTTCCCGCCGGTGCCGGCCCTCGGCCGCTGGGAGCCGCGGCCGGCGCCGGACGCCGAGGCCGTCGGTGTCAAGGCATACCGCTTCGCCGAGCTGCACCGGGCGCTGCTGGAGGAGTACGCGCCGCCGAGCGTGCTCGTCAACGAGGCCCACGACGTGGTGCACGTCTCGGAGGACGCCGGCAGGTACCTGCGCGTCGGCGGGGGCGAGCCGACGCGCAACCTGCTCACGCTCGTCCACCCCGACCTGCGGCTCGACGTGCGCGCCGCGCTCTACGCGGCCGTGAAGGGCGACGCGGGGCAGTCGAGCCGCGCCGTCAAAGTCGGCCTCGACGGCGGCACCCGCCGCGTCAGGGTGCGGGTGCGCCCGGCCGCGCGCGACGACCTGCGCGCCACCTACCTGCTCGTCATCTTCGAGGAGGAGCAGGAGGGCGCGGCGGAGGGCGCGGGCGGGGCCGGCGGCGGGGCGGCGGGCGAGGCCGACCGCGACGTGATCGCCACCCTCGAAGCCGAGCTGAACCAGACGCGCTCGGTGCTGCGCGCCACGGTCGAGCAGTACGAGACGCAGACCGAGGAGCTGCGCGCCTCGAACGAGGAGTTGCAGTCCCTCAACGAGGAGCTGCGCTCGGCGACCGAGGAGCTGGAGACCTCGAAGGAGGAGTTGCAGTCGGTCAACGAGGAGCTGCACACGGTCAACGCCGAACTCAAGGACAGGGTCGCGGAGCTGGAGCGCGCCGAGGCCGACCTCTCGAACCTCTTCGCCGCCACCGAGATCGGCACCGTCTTCCTCGACCGCGAGCTGAACATCACGCGCTACACGCCGCACTTCGCCGAACTCTTCAACGTCATCCCGGCCGACGCGGGCCGCCCGCTCGCGCACCTCACGCACCGCCTCGACTACGACGGGCTGCCGCAGGACGCCGCCCGCGTCCTCGGCCGGCTCTCGACCGTCGAGCGCGAG
>Ga0196977_1000117_pt1 | contig 51256 bp, 58 predicted proteins | sample S3v_1013CmetaG_FD_148634 | JGI IMG/M metagenome (GOLD analysis project Ga0196977, IMG submission 148634) | Soil microbial communities from Anza Borrego desert, Southern California, United States - S3+v_10-13C | ecosystem: Environmental > Terrestrial > Soil > Desert | place: USA: California... | reverse complement strand
GCGAGCGCTCACTTCGTTCGCCCTTGCGAATCTCTATCTTATGCGTCGAGCGATCGTGCCGAAACGGGAGTGGTGTCTCTAAACACGCGCATTCTTGAGTGGCGCACGATCAAGTTCGTGGCGATGGACCGTTGAAACCGGGCCCAACGCTCATCGCATTACTCACACTGTTGGAAATCGCTCCGGTTGATCAGAGGTTCCCTAGGGCTCCGCGTACAGTTGTATTGCCATCCGATTGGGGAGGGCGGTACGAGCTCGATCAAGAAAGCGATAGGAGAGCTCGGGTTCGGACACTGTCTCATTCGCGTTAAATGTTGCGAGCCCAATTACGATGAGCGGCTAGAGCTGACAGGCGAGACATGGGCATGGAATGACACGGGATGGGGGAGATTCCATGGCCACCGCAAAAGTTCGCCCAAGGACATAATGCATCCATAGTTCTTATCATGCCGTCAGATAATAATGATTCTGATTGCGCGGCTGAGAACTGCATCAGAAAGAAATACGAGCAACTCCTCCTTATGGGATACGAGTATCCGGCGACGGGGTATCTCATGGGCCCCAACAGCAACACCCTTGCAAAGGAGTTATTGACGTCATGCGGCATCAAAGTTCCCGAGTGGCCAGATGGTATACTTCTTTTCAATTAGGATTGCGATGCGATCGGCGGCCCTTTGGTATGGAGTACACATGGCGGTGATCAGCATCGCGGCCGTTGGGTTGCTTCGGATCGGGATAGGCGGCATCGCGGTGGCCGTTGCGTTGCTCCTTGTGGTCAGCGCAATTGCGGCAATCGCTTTTGCGACACGCGAGCTTTCGTTTCGAATTTATGCCTGGCCGGTAATCGCGTCGGGATTATCTCTATCGCTAGCTCTGCTGCTGATTGATTGGGCGGCATCGACGGATGATCGCGCTATTACATTCTTGTCATTCATGTCATACGTCGCCGCGGCGATTCTGTCTCCAGGAATCCTGTTTATTGCAGGGCCGCTACTGTTGTTGTTCGCCGCGGCCTCAGTTGGTATGTTGGTGGGCAGATCCATCAAACGTCGGTCTGACGTCAGAGCGCGGGTTGGCCGCGCGCGTCCATGAACGCCGTCGTGTTGACGAGAGATGCGTCACGTCGAGATGACCCGTGCGAAACGCTCGATCTGCCGCGCCTCGAACGGCGGCTGCCCAAAGCGATCCTCTCGGTTGCGGAGGTTGAGGCGATCATGAGCGCCCGACATCAAAACGCCGATGGGTATCCGCGACCTCGAAGTGCTCTACTCGACCGGCGTTCGTCGCGCGGAGGTCTGCGCGCTAAAGTTGTACGACAGGGATGCCGAGCGCCACTGAAGGAACTAGCAGAGCGCGATCCGGGCCACGTGGAAGGTCTCGGAACCGTACGAGAAGAAGCACGCGACGCCCTCTCGATGCTCCGGTCTGGATAGCGCCCACCCACCCGCCACTCCGCACGGCCGCACGGGCTCACGCGAATCGGACGCGTGTCGCGGCCGATGCAGGCGCGTGCGAAAAGGAAGTTGCCTCTCGGCACGACCACGTACTTCGTTTACGACGGCACGACGCTGCGCCTCGAGGGTCTGGCCTGCTCGATCCGGCACCGGATGGCGGAGGCGGACCGGCCGTGGTCCCGAATCGGCCGGTCACCACCAATGCGGCCGGCAACGAGACTGCATTCGTTGCCACTCGAACCTACTCCCCCGCAATCTGTTGGCGGCCGTCACCGATGTGAGCGAGCCCGGCGAGCCGCTGCAGCACAAGATCGAATACGGCTATGACGGCCGCGGAGTCGCGCGTCATCCGTTCCGAATCACCGGCCGACGGCTCCGATACCACGGCACGCCGCTACTCGATCTATTCGCCCGAGCTGCAACTGTTCGCCGCCACCTACGACGACGGCACGAACGTCTGGACCCTTCCGCGCAACGCATCGAATGTTTATCCTCGCAAGTTTGGGCGGGCATGTCGTTGGTGATCGAATGAATGCGACTTCAGAGTCATGAATCGTGCCGGCTGAATGGGGGCGCGCGGCGCACCCACCGTCGCCGCCGTTGTGACCGTTGCATCGCCCGCGAACCCCGCGCGGCAACGGGTGCCCGTCGACAACGCTAACGCCACGGCAACGCCGAAACGCCACCACCGATCCGCTCCACGGCGTTCTCGATCTCGCGCTGTGCCGCTGTCGCGGCGCGGAGCGGCTTCCCGTTGTTCTGTTGCTCCCAAAGCCTCCAGCGTTGCAGCGCCACACCGTGCTTTCCTGACTTGAGGTGAACTTCACTCGTGTGTGCGAGCAGCCGGGTCTCGAGCTCCCTGGCCGCGGCGCCGCCGCTGACGATCGGCTCTTTGGCTTCGTTGACGAGCGCGAGAAGCTCGCGCCCAGATGCGGCCAGCCCGTCCAACTGCCACGGCTGCAGTTTCGATACAGCGCCCAGCAACGCCGGCCATCGTGTGCGATGAAACAGTACGTCGGGATGATCCGCGAGACCGGATAAGACCCTGAAGATCACTGGACCGCGCGCGTGCGGCCACCACGATGTTTTCAGTGCTTCGCCGGTCAGCGTATCCGCAAGAGCCACGAGAAACTCCTTCGGTCGAACTGTTCATTCAGATCGATGAATTATGTTTCGCGGCCGCGTGCTTCGACGCATGAGCCAAAGTCCGCAGGCGCCGACCGCGATCGACAACAAGAACTCGAAGACGATCTGGGCTCGCGACGGCGGCGCTCCGAATGGGTCGTTGTCATTCGATGCCTGCGCGCCGGCCGGATCGGCAAACGCTAAGAGTTGCATGAAAGAAAAACGGCGCTGACGAGTATGAGCAGAACGCCGAGAACGCGGCCGATGGCCTTGCGGCTACTCATTCACCCTCCCCGCTCGCGTTCATATCGATCGATGATCTCGTCGGACGCCCCATCCCCGACGATCGCACCTTGCGACAGCCAGATCGTGCGCGCGCAGAGATGGCGGATCACCGGCAGCTCGTGCGACACCACCAGCACCGTGGAACCGGCCGTGAGAAAGCGCTGGATACGCTCGTCGCAGCGCGCGCGGAACGAGGCGTCGCCGACCGCAAGGATCTCGTCGAGCAGGATCGTGTCGGCGTCCACGGCGGTCGCGATCGAAAACGCCAGCCGCGCCACCATGCCCGTCGAGTACGTCCGCAGCGGCGTGTCGATGAAGCGCTCCAGGCCTGAGAACGCGATGATCTCTTCGAGATGCGCCTCCATCTGCTCGTGCGAGCGGCCGAGGAGCGCGCCGTTGAAGAAAATGTTCTCGCGTCCGGAGAGCTCGGTCTCGAAGCCGGTGCCCAGCTCGAGGAGCGGCGCCATGGTGCCGCGGCTCACCGCCATCCCCGCGGTCGGCGTGATGATGCCCGCGGCCACGCGCAGCAGCGTCGACTTGCCGGCGCCGTTGTCGCCGATGATGCCCACCGACTCGCCGCGCGCGATCCGCAGCGACACGTCGCGCAGCGCGTAAACGCGCGAGTCGTCGCGGTTACGCACCACCGTGCGCACGGTGAACTCTTTCAGCGAGCGGATGCGGTGCATCCGGTACGTCACGCTCACTCGGTGCAGCTCAATCGCGTCGTCAGACATGCGCATGAAACCGCGGCGCGAGGCGGCTGAAAATCATCCAGCCGAACACCACCGACGCGATCGACACCATCACCGCAATGGTCATCGTGAGAGGCGTGGGCAGGATGCCGTAGTAGATCGGATCGCGCACGATCTCGAGCACGTACGCGACCGGATTGAGCTTGAAGAACGGACGCCACCGCTCGGGGATGATCGAGATCGGATAGATGATCGGCGTCAGATACATGACCGCGGGTAGCGCCGCCTGAATCATCTCGCGTACGTCGGCGAAGAAGACCGACACCGCCGCCAGCGCCAGTGCGATGCCGAACGTGAACATCGCCAGCACGACCAGGCTCACCGGCAAAAACAGCAGCGTGGGCCGCAGGGGCGCGCCTGCGATGAGCATGATCACGAAGAGCATCGCCAGCGACAGCAGGAGGTTGATCAGGCCCGAGATCGTCGCCGATATCGTGAAGATCGACGGCGGGACGCGGATGCGCTTCATCAGCGGACCGTTCCACGCTACCGCGGCCATCACGTGCGTGACCGTCTGCGCGAAGAAGATCCAGCCGATGTATTCGGACAGAAAGTACGTCTCGTAGTGCGGCGTCTGAAAGCGGAAGACGTTCGAGAAGACGACCAGGAAGATGAGCATCAGCAGGAGCGGATGCAGCATCGTCCAGAGAAAGCCGAGGACGGAGCGTTTGTAGCGGATGGTGAGGTCGCGATGGACGAGCTGCCGCGCGAGATGCGCGTGCTGCATGAGATCGCGCAGCTCGTTGCCGAGGCGAAGCGGTTCGCCGGCGACGGTACGGCGCTCGAGGATGGTTGCGGACACGACGGTGCTTTGTACCACTGTTATGAGTGCCGCAGCGCGAGCTGCCGCTTTCAGTGGAAAGCGGCGACTGCGTCGCCGCACTCCATAATGCCGCGATGATTCCATTCACCTCGAATCCGCTCGACCGCGTCGCGGACAAACGCAAGGACGCCGCCTGGCTGCGCGCCCGGCTCGACGATCCATCGACGGTCACCATCGCGATGAAAGACGGCAAGCCCCTCCTGCGCGACGGCGCACTCGCCCGCGTCACCCCCTGCGACCACGCCCTCTTCCTCGGCCTGCAGCACGATGTCGCCTACTTTGCAATCGAGAGCGATCACGACGACGGCGCGTTCGAAGACTTCCGCGGTGCCGCGTCGACATTGCCCGCGCACGAGGCGGCGATCGCCGCGACAGCGCGCAGTCTCTTCGAATGGCATCGCCGCCATCGCTTCTGCTCCGCATGCGGCCAGCCGTCGGAGCTCGCGTGCGGCGGATGGCAGCGCATCTGTCGCGCGTGCAACGCCGAGCACTTCCCGCGCGTCGATCCGGTGGTGATCATGCTGCCGCTCTTCCGCGACCGCTGTCTTCTCGGCCGGCAAGGCTCGTGGCCGCGCGGCCGCATGTCGGCGTTCGCCGGCTTCATGGAGCCGGGCGAAACCATCGAAGAAGCATGCGCGCGCGAAGTGCAGGAAGAAGCCGGTCTCATCGCCACGCGCATCCGCTACTTCGCGAGTCAGCCGTGGCCGTTCCCTTCATCATTAATGATCGGGCTCTTCGCCGAGGTCGAGGGCGACGAGGCGGTGGCGGATGGCGAGGAGATCGAAGAAGTACGCTGGTTCACCCCTGAGGAGATGCGCGAAGTGCTCGAGGGGAAGCATCCGGAGGTGCTGTCGCCCTCGTCGCTCGGCATCTCACGCTACCTGATGGAAGCCTGGGCGGCGGGTCAATTCTGAAGCACACGCTTCCATCTTGACCCATCATCCATCCATAAATGCTCAGCTGTTGAGCCACCGCTGCGGAAGTGCCTGCCGTAACTGCATCAATCTAAAGACACCGAAGCGTGGCTGACGCCTTGCTCAAGGGACCGCTCACCTGACTATCCACTTACATAAGGAGAACTGTCCCTGATGCGCAAGATCGCTTCGTCGTTCCTTGCTGTACTGATGATCACTGCCGTCGCGAACGCTGCCCCCGGCATCCACGCTGCCGGTGCGAAGCTGCAGCACTCGGAGTTCGGCCTCACCCTCCCCTCGGCCGAGCCCGCCGCGGACATCGTTCGCGGATATGTCGGCCGTTCCGCCGGGGACCTCGCCGTGCAGAGCGAAGCGTCGTCGAAGAACGGCGCGCGCCACGTGCGGTTGCAGCAGATGTTCGACGGACGCCCGGTCTACGGCGCGTACGTCAGGGGCACCGTTGATGCGCAGGGCCGCCTGCGCCACGTCATCGATGCCTCCGTCGAAGCGTCGTCGAACGTGAAGCGTTCGTCGATCACCGCCGACACAGCGCTGTCGGCCGCGCTCGGCCATCGTTATGCGGGCAAGAGCGCTCCCGCGTTCTTCCGCTCGCCGCTCGTGCAGCCGGTGGTCCTGCCGACCGACGGCGGCCTCGAGGAAGGCTACCTCGTCGAGACGTGGGAGCTGCGCAGCAATGATCTGTGGCACACCGTCGTGAACGGATCGGGCAAGGTCGTGTCGGAAGAGCACCGCACCAACACCGACTCGTACTTCATCTTCTCGATCCACCCGAACGCGACGCCGCAGGCGGTCGTGAGCGGTCCGGGCAGCGCCGGCAACGCCGAATCGCCGCTCGGCTGGGTGACGAACAACACCACCATCGGCAACAACGTCGATGCGTACCTCGACCGCGACAACAGCAACACGCCGGATGCGACGAACGCCCGTCCGGTCTCGGCCACGCAGGACTTCATCTACGCCTGGGACTCGCTCAGCGCGCCGACGACCGCCGTCAATCAGAACCTCGCGGTCGCGAATCTCTTCTATCTGAACAACGTCATTCACGACAAGCTCTATCGCCACGGCTTCGTCGAGGCGCAGGGCAACTTCCAGACGAACAACTTCGGCAAGGGCGGCGCCGGCAACGACGCGGTACTGGCCGAGGCGCAGGATGGCGGCGGCACGAACAACGCGAACTTCGCCACTCCCGCTGACGGCAGCAAGCCGCGCATGCAGATGTACCTGTGGAACACCGCCACGCCGAGCCGCGACGGCGACATCGATGCCGACGTGGTCTTCCATGAATACGGCCACGGCCTCACGTGGCGCATGATCGGCAGCATGGGCGGCGGTCTGGCCGGCTCCATCGGCGAAGGCATGTCGGACACCGTGGCCTGCTACATGACTGGCCAGGACACGGTCGGCGAGTACGTCAAGAACAACACGGTCGGCATCCGCCGCTATCCGTACACGAACTATCCGCTCACCTATCGCAGCGCGAACACCACCAGCGTGCACGCAAACGGCGAGATCTACGCCGCGACGATGTGGAAGCTGCGCGGTCTGTGGCTCAACGCCGGCTACTCGATGGACGAGCTGTGGGATTACGTGATCGACGGCATGAACTTCACGCCGGCGAACCCCGAGTACGAAGAGATGCGCAACGGCATTCTGCAGGCCGTTCCGACGCAGGCGCAGGATTGCATCGTGTGGGATGCGTTCGCCTCGATGGGCATCGGCGTCAACGCCGTCGGTACCGACTCCTGCAACTTCCTCGGCAACTGCACCATCAACATCACCGAAGACTTCACGAAGCCGGCCGTTTGCGGCGGCACGCCTGCGCCGTACACGCTGACGGCGAGCGGCGCGATCTCAGGCGGCCGTCCGCGCACGACGCTCAACTGGGCCGGCGCCACCGGCTCCAACGTCGACATCTTCCGCAACAACGTCCGCATCACGACCACCGCGAACGACGGCAATCACGTCGATCAGCTTTCGAAGAATCAGCGCGGCACGTTCACCTACAAGGTGTGCAACGCCGGCACGACCACCTGCTCGAACAACGCGAGCGTCACGTACTAAGACACAAGCAATTGGTCATGGAGGCGGCCGCGAAAGCGGCCGCCTTTTTTTATGGAGTGCGGCGGCATCGCCGCCGCTTTGAAAGCTGCGCTGCCGCACTCCATACGGATACGATGCGCGCCTATGCGGCTGACGCGCTTTCTCACACAACTCATCAGCGAAACGAGCGGACTCTCCCTGCACGACACGCTGGTGCTCGCCGAACAATCCGCGACACCTTCCGAAGACCTCGCGCAGATTCGCGAGTTTCGCGACCTCCTCGGACGATTCCGCCTCGACGAGACGCCGATCGAGACGCTGCTCGATCATCCGGTGTCGCTCGCGCTCGAAGGATTCTTTCGCGCGTTTCCGATTCCCTTTCGCGACGAGCACATTCATCTCACCGGCTCGCTCGGTGCCGACTTCGTCTATCCGCGCCTGGCGCGGCTGCTCGACGGGCCGCAGCGCGCGCTGTATGAATCGAAAATCGCGGACGTGTACGGCCGCGATGCGCTCCCGATCCGCAACGTTGCCGACGTCGATCGCCTCATTCGTCTCGGCGAAGGCGAGCGCTTCGATCGCTACCTGAAAATCCTCTATCTCCCGAAGCTCGTGCTCGTCGATCGCGAAGCGCATCGCGACGCGGCGTATCACATGGCCAGTCGCCTCTGGCGCACGTCGAACGTCGGCTCGCTGCGTCTCAAGTTCACGCTCATGCGCGAGACCACCGATCCCGCGGAACAGATCCCCGGCATCAACGAGCTGACACCCGAAGATGTGGTGATGGGGTTGTATGAAGGCTTCCGCAGGTTTCAGAGCGAACAGCCCGCGTTCCACTTCATCCTCTCTCCGAGCTTCCGCAAGGAGCCCGGCTTCTACGATGCGACGCGCTATCCGTCGAAGAAAGCGAGCTTCGATGATCAGGTGCGGCAGATCATCGAGCTGGTGAAGAAGCATCCGGAGCTCGCGGATGTACTCAACGAAGTCGACACCGTCGGCAACGAACGCGGCTTCTATCGCAAGGCGCATTTCCAGGAGATGCGCGTCGGCATGCGCAAGCTGCAGGGCTACGGCTTTCGCACGCGCAGCCATCACGGCGAGACCTGGAACACGCTGCGGCAAGGCGTGCAGGCGGTCGACAACGCCATGAACATCTGGCACGTCGAAGCGATTGAGCACGGCCTCAGCCTCGGGATCAATCCGAACTTCTACTTTCATTCGATGCTGCAGCGGATGTTGCGCGGCAACGCCAATCGCGAGGCCATCGCCGCGGGCTCGCGCGAACACTCGGAACTGCTGGACATGGACTGGATCGGCCGCGAGGGGATCCGCGACAAGCTGCTGAACGGCGAACCGCTGACCGCGCAGGAAGCGACGCTGGCGACCAAGACGAAGTTCCATCACGCGGGCGAGGTCGAGCACTATCAGCACGACGTGCTCAATCGCATGATCGACAAACGGCTGACGCTCGTGTCGCTGCCGTCGTCGAACAAGAAGCTCACCGGCGCGCTTGCGGATTACAAAGACCATCCCTTCTCATGGTGGGAAAAGAAAGGCCTGCGCCTCGGCGTCGGGACCGACAACGACATCACCCTGAATACGAGCTTCCTGCGCGAGATGCTGATCCTGCTCTACACGGATCCGCTCGAACTCAAGATCACGAAACTGCTCATCGTCACGACCGGCGAATCGCGGCGGCCCTACCTCTCGCACCTCTTGTGGCAGATGAGGAAGGCCGGTTGATCACGCTGTCGCGCGCGGAGGTGCGGCGGCTGATGGTCGCGCATCTCGGACTGGCGCGTCCTCTTGGCAAAGGCGCGCGGGGGACGCGTGCGGTGCTCGAACGCCTGCGCTGCATTCAACTCGATCCGCTTGACGCGATCGGTACGAACGCGGATCTCGTAGTGATGGCGCGCGCCGAAGGCGTCGGTCGCGGGGATGTGTGGCGTCATCTCTATCCGCATCATGCGTTCGAGCACTTCGCGAAGGAACGCTGCATCCTGCCGGTGCGCGCGTTTCCGTACTACCGCCGTCACGGCCATGAGGCGCAGACGCCGTGGTGGCAGCACGGCGAGCGCGAACGGCGCGTGCCGGCGAAGCTCGTGCGCGCGGTGCTCGAGGAGATTCGCGAGCGCGGCCCGATCACCGCGCGCGAGCTCACCGATCACGGCGCGGTCGAGCCGCTCGACTGGAGCGGCTGGATGGGGACCTCGAAAGCGACGTCGATGGCCATCGAGATCCTCTGGACGCTCTGCGACATCGTGGTCGTCGGCCGCACGGAATCGGGCGCGAAGATCTACGACGTGCCCGAGCGCGTATTCGGTGAAGTGACGCCGGCGACCGAACCGTTCGATCGCTGGGCCTTGCGCGAACGCGTGCACGCCGCGGGCTTGCTGACGCGCGCGGGAGGCTCGATGTGGTCGATGCTCGGCGGCGTGCGTACATCGGGCCTCGTCGACGAAATGATCGAGGCCGGCGAGCTGCTCGAAGTCGCAATCGAAGACTCCCCTCGCCGTTACCTTGCGTTGTCCTCGTTCCTCGAAACGAAACGCGTCCGCTACGACGATCGCGTGCGCATCCTCGGTCCACTCGATCCGCTGCTCTGGGATCGCAACCTCGTGCGACATGCGTTCGACTTCGAGTACGTGTGGGAGGTCTACAAACCCGCGTCGCAACGGCGCTGGGGTTGGTATGTGTGCCCGCTGTTGCAACGCGATGCGCTGATCGGGCGTGTCGAAGCGCGCGTGGAAAAGAATGCGTTGGCAGTGAAGAAGCTGTGGCTCGAAGGCGACGCCGATCGCGATGCGATCGACGCGGCCTTCGAACGGCACGCGGAGCTCTGCGGCGCGACGAAGGTCGTGAACCGCAGACGCCCTTTAGCGTCTTCTTGACGTCTTGAATTATGCCTGGGAGTATTGCGTAATGGGAGTATGTCATGAAAAACTCGCTCATTGCGTTGTTCACGGTACTCATCGCAGCGTCGGCGGACGCGCAGGTATGCCAGAAGTGCTACTCGCCGCCGGCCGGGTGGGGTAGCCCGCCGCAGTGTGGGATCACGACCTACAACGGTTGGGAGACCTGCGAGATCATTGACGGATACATCTGCAAGCTCACCGGCATATGCCAGGGCTCCGGCCCGGAGTGCACAGGCACTCGTCCATGCCCGATTGATAAATGGGCAGACGGATCGCAGTTGCCGGAACGGGCGCGCTGGATGGTTGCGAGCGTCGAGATCCGTAAGCAGGAACCGCAGCGGGCGAAATCGTGATCGCAGTGCTCGTGTGGGCGGCAGTCGCTACCGCCGATCCATTCCCTGCCGGCAACCTGTGCATCGCGGACCTCCCGTGCATCGCCACGGAAGGCCGGCAGGTGCAGATCGCGCCCGCACCGCAGCCGCGCCGATTTGTCTGGACCGCCGACGATCGCAGCGTTGTCGCGATCGGAATCATCGATGCCGTCGCGACGGCAATCGCGCTCGCTACCGGGACGTCGCGGCCCTTGCGGATCCTCGGATCGGGCCAGAGCGAGATCGCGTTCGAGATCGCATCGCCGTCGTCGCGATGGCAATGGACCGTCGCCAAGCCGCCGCCGTCGATCCGGCTGATCCACCCGATCTGCCCCGACTGCGTACTGTCCGCGCAGGCGAACGGATTCCGGAAATTCGAGAAGCCGCTGCGCGACGTTCGTGACATCGTGCTGCATCCGTGGCCGCATCTGCGGGGACGAGTGGTCGACCGCGAAACGAAAGCGGCGCTCCCGGGGGCCACCATCACCGCGAGCGGGATCCTGCTCGCGAAAACGGATGCAAACGGCGCATTCGACGCGGCCATCGAAAAGCATTGGCCGGGCGTGATCGACGTCGAGTTTCCCGGCCGCGCGCCGCGGCGCATCGCGGTGCCGAGGGTGTCCGTCGACACCGAGCTGCCTCCGATCTCCATGTCGGCCGGAGGAGCTCTGCGCGTGACGATCGAAACGCCGGTGGCCGAAAAACTGACGTGGGAGCTCCGCGATTCAGCGTCGGGCGATCTCCTCCGCCACGGCACGCTCGCGCCTTCGGCGACCCTGGTCGTCGTGGACGGCGTCGGGGAGGGAAAGCAGACCTTCGTGATTCGCGGCGAACGGCCGCTGCAGCGCCTGGCCACGTTCGTCGACATCCACCCGGAACAAGTGACGGAGGCGTCGATATCCATCGAGCGAAGCACGCTCCATCTCGGCGTGAAGCGAGGCGCCACGCCGTTCGCGTACGCCAAAACGAAAGTGCGGATGGTGGACCGCTGGGATGGTGAGCTCGTCCTCGACGAGGACGGACGCGCGACGGAGGAGCTCTGGCAACGGGGAAAGATGAGCGCGTTGATCTACCGAAACGATCGCATCATCTACTTCGACGACAAGGACGTCGACTCGGAAGAGGCAACGTGGCACATCACCGTCCCCGATCGCCGTGTCATCGGCCGGGTCATCGACGCCACGACCGGCGCTCCACTGCACGACGCGCAGGTCGCGCTTTCGTTCCACGCGGCGGGGAAAGGCGGCATGGTGCTCGCCAACTCTGATGCCGATGGTCGCTTCATGTTCGATGGAATCGACGAGGGGACGCACGAGCTGGAGGCGCGTCGCGAAGGCTACCAGTCCGCGAAGGAAATCATGGTTGCCGTCGGCGAAGGCGAAGGGGAGTACCCGCGGGACATCCAGTTGCACTCGCGCAACAGCGGCCGGCCGCTCATCGTCACAAACGATCAGGGGTTTCCGGTCGCCGGCGCGGCGGTGATCGTCGCCGGCGCCAACGGTGTTCGCGAAGTCGGCTACACCGGCGCTGACGGCACGGCCTCCGTCCCTCTCGGCCTCACCGAACGCGGCATCGTCTTCGCCATTCCGAGTTCGGGCTCCTTCGGGTTCACCCGTGTCGCCGCGCGCGAACACGATGACGGCCCGATCGCCGTGCACATCCCCGCCCCCGCGGCGACAATCGACGTCGAGACCCACGATCGCGACGGCAAACCGATCGCGGGCGTCCTCCTCGTCCCTCGCGTCGACGGCTTGATGCTGCCGATCGAAGTGGTCGACTCGCTGCACAATCTGCAGGGGGTTTCTTTCTTCACCGACGCCGCGGGACGCGCGCGCTTGAGCGGTTTGCCCCGCGGCACGTATGAGCTGTGGGCAGTGACCGGACGCGACACGATGCGCACGGTGCGCTCGCCGGCGCCGCCACCGGCTTCGGCTTCGCTGGAAGTCGTCTCCGGCCTCTACGCCGTCACGATCGGCTTCAACCCTTCGCGTTAGCCGCAGCACGGATCGACGACGATCGTCGGGTCGAGCCGGTCGTGATTTCCACCTTCGATCCACACGTCGTACTTGCACTCCTTCCGCGCGCCTGACACCGACACCGTCTGCGCGGTGCAGTGGCCGTTGCCGTTGCACCGCACGTTGGCCACGCACCCCGGCTCGATCTCGAGCCGCACGTCGCCCGAGCCCGAGGTCGTGAACCACTGCATCGTGACGGGTGTGGCACGATTCGACGCCTTCGCATCGTGCGCGGCAATCGGATCGGGAGAAACGCTCAGCGTGCGCGCGGAATCATCGATGCAGACGATCGGCGCCTGCTTCGTCGACGCCGCTTTTCCGCCCGCGCAGGGCCCGCCGCGAAACGGCATCGGACCAGGATCGGGCATCGGACGCGCCGCGCAACCGGCGATCAGAACCGGAATCGCGAGAACCATGAGTAACCGGGGCACCAGGCGAACCTCGGACATGGAACTCCTCCTCACTCTCTATGCGCGGGATTTTACGGCATTCCTGAAGGCGGGCAGCTCGCGCAACGGGGCAAGCATCGGGTCGCGCGTCGCATCCTCAGTCGGATAACCAGCGGCGATGGCGCGCTCGAGCCACGACATCGCGCTGTCCGATGATCCGCGCAATAGCTCCACGACGCAGGCCTGATAAAGCACATTCGCGTTCGTCGGATCGCTTTCCAGCGCGCGGCCCATCTCCGCTTTCGCCTCGTCCAGACGGCCGCTCTTCGCGAGCGACGACGCGAGGATCGCGCGCGTGAACGCGTCGTTGCCGCGCGCGTTCACGATGTCTTTCGCTGCAGCGATCGTGCGCTTCCACGCCTGGTCGGCGCACTCCGTCGCACCCGAAGCGCGACAGGCATCGCCCAGGTTGGCCCACATGAGGTAATCCGCCGGCGCGAGCGCCACTGCCTGCTCGAACGATTTCTGCGCCTCGTCGTAGCGGCCGAGGGAGAACTGCAGCGTTCCGAGGTTGGACCAGCCGGCGGGATTCGACTCGATGGCGAGCGACTTGCGGAATGCAGCCATCGCCGCGTCATGCCGCCCGAGCGCGAGCAACGCGCCGCCGAGGTTCGCATGCGCCCGCGCAAAGTCAGGTGTCAGCTCCGTGGCCTTGCGGAAATGCGCGACGGCTTCTTCGAAGCGGCCGTTCTTGAAGCAGAAGCCGCCGTAAAAGCTGTACATCGTCGACAGGTCAGGCCGCAGTTGCACGGCTTTCCGATAAAGCTTCTCGGCGTCGGCGGCACGTCCTTGTCCTTCGTACGAGTGCGCTAAGCCCAGCACCGCGTGCGGGTGATCGGGACGCAACGCGAGCGCGCGCTGGAACGACGAGGCGCCTTCGACATATGCGCGATTGGCGTTCTGCACGCGTCCCAGAGTGATGTGACTCTCCGCGTCCTTGGGACTGAGCGTCACTCCGCGCCGCGCATACAACATCGCCTCTTCGAGCAGAGCGGGCCGGCGCGACAGCGATGCTTTGTACAGCAGCCCGCGCGCGAGCAGCGCGTTCACCTCGCCCGAATCGCGCGCGTTGCGCAAGAGCGAGTTGAGCGTCGTGACCGCACTATCGACGGAGCGCTCGTCGCGCACGTGCTGCAGGAGGCCGAGGGCCTGGACGAACTTGCGCTGATCCTCGGCAGAGAGAACGAGACCCGCCTTCTGCACGCGCGGCCCCGCCTCGCGTCCAAGTGCGCGCGCGAGATCCTCGGCTACCTCGTCTTCGAGCGCGAACAGATCGCTGGCCGGGCGCGTGGCCGTGCTGGATACGAGCGTGCGCCCCGTGTCGGCGTCGATGAGCGAGTACGTCACGCGTACGTCGTTCCCGCCGCGCTGCACGCTGCCGCGCACGACGGCGTTCACGCCGCGTTTCGTCGCGATGGAACGGACGTCATCCGAGTCGTTCACGCGCACGCCTTCGAACGGCGACGAGACGCGCAGCTCGCGCACCTCGGACAATCGCGATGCGATCAACTCCGAGATGCCGTCGGCGAGAACGCGGCCATCCGACGTCGCGCTGAGATCGCGGAACGGCAGGACCGCGAGCGATCTCACCCGTTGCCGCGCGAGCAGGCGTTCGCGCGACCACAGAAAACCGCCGCCCGCGAGCAGCAGCACGACCAGCGCGCCGACGGCGATGCGCGCACCGCGTTTCGAACGGCCCCACTGTCTCCACATGCGCGTCGGCGACGGCCGCGACACGAAGCGATTCGTGCTGTGCGTGATGCCGTCGCGGATCTCGCGCAGGTCGCGCGCGAGATCGCGTGTCGATGCATAACGATCGCGCTGGTTCTTCGCCAGGCAGCGCGAGACGATGCGATCGAGATCGAACGGCACCGCGTCGTTGATGTGCGACGGCGGCGGGACTTCGTCGCGGATGATCGCAGCCATCGTCTCCGGCTTCGACTCGCGATCGAACGGCCGCACGCGTGTCAACATCTCGTACAGCATCACGCCGAACGAGAACTGATCGGAGCGCGAGTCCATCTCCTTGCCGCGCGTCTGCTCCGGCGACATGTATCCGACAGTGCCGAAGACGGCGCCAGGCGAGGTGTGCGGAATGGTCGTGTCGTCCGACGTGATGACGCGGATCTGCTTGGCGAGGCCGAAGTCGAGGATCTTCACGAAGCCGTCGTTCGTGAGCATGACGTTGTCGGGCTTGAGGTCGCGATGCACGATGCCGCGGTCGTGCGCGGCGGCGAGGCCATCGGCGAGTTTCACCGCAATGCGCAACGCACTCTTGAGCGTGAGCGGTTCTTTCGCCGCTAGCGTGCGCAGATCGACGCCGTCGATGAGCTCCATCGCGATCCACGCGATGCCGGCGTTGTGGCCGATGTCATAGATCGTGACGATGTTCGGATGATTGAGCGCGGAAGCCGCGCGCGCCTCCTGTTCGAAGCGGCGCAACGCTTCCGAGTTCGACGCCAGTTCCGCCGGCAGGATCTTCAGCGCGATGATGCGACCGAGCTTCGTGTCGCGCGCGCGGTAGACCTCACCCATGCCTCCGGCGCCGAGTGGGCCGAGGATCTCGTATTGCTCGAGGCGGTCTCCGATATTGAGTTGCAAGGATTGAGAGAAGGATAACGCCGCGCGGGCGGGATACGCGTTACGGCTTACTCGTCCAGGCCGCTATGTCGCGGTCGAGGTTGGTGACGTACTCGTCCGGCGCCTTCCCCTTCGCGAGCTCCTTCGCTTTGGCCATGAGCGGCAACGCTTCCGCGGTGCGTCCGCGCTCATGAAGCAATCGCGCCTTGAGCTCGTAGTTCCAGAAACTCTCGGTCTCCATGGCCTTGTCGATCCACTTCATCGCGTCATCGCCGCGCTGGCCGGTCGTCATCGCGTAGCGCGCGGCCTGATGGAAGTCTTCCCAGTTTGCATCCTTCGACGCGAGGCGCTCGTCGATCTGTTTCCAGACGAGACCCGGCACATCGAACTCGATCGTGAATGGCGCGCGCACTTTTTCCCACGCCACGTCGACGCGCAACGCGCGATCGCTGACCGGCACGAGATCGATGTCGAACCATTCGGTCGCTTCGGTTGCCTGCGGTTTCACGTTGAAACGGACTAGGTCCTGCTCCGGCTTGTGAAAGTACGCGCCCCACTGCTTCGCATCTTTGTTGAGGATGAACGTCCACTCGTTCGCCGAGGGAATCGCAAAGAGAGCGTATGTGCCCGCCGGAACTTTGTTGCCGTTGATCGTCGCGTCGTGAGAAAGCGTGAGCGTCGTGGCGTTGTTCGCGCCGAGGCGCCAGACCTTTCCTTCGGGCACGAGATCGCCCCAGATCTTGCGGCCCTTCACGGCGGGGCGGTGATAGCTGACGGTGACCTTCGAGATCCCGATGTCGTGCGACAACGTGACGCCTGGACTGGCCTGCGGCAGCGTGATCTCGGCGAGTGCAGTCGTGGCGAAGACGATGGCGAGGGCGGCTAGGAATGGACGCATGAGGCGATTTTACGTGAGTGCGACCCCTCATCCGCCTTCGGCACCTTCTCCCCTCGCGGAGGGGAGAAGGCTACATAGGTAACCCTCGCCCCGCTTGCGGGGAGAGGGTGGCCGAAGGCCGGGTGAGGGGCGCTTACTCCTCGATGAGCTCCATCCGCGCGGGCATCATTACGCGCAGTACCGCTTCCTGTTGGAAACGGCGCCGGTACTCATCGGCGATCTCCGCGACGGCGTCATCGTCGCGCGCGCTGATCGGATGGATGACCTCGAGGACCATGACCTCTTCGTTGCCGCCGCGCCAGTGGCCGCGCGCGCGCCAGACCGTGAAGCCCTGCGGGAAGCGCGGTTCGACCACTTCCTCGAGGAACGTGTCGAGGTCACCCTGCGTCACAACTCCGCCGCCGGGAATCGACAGGCCGCAGAAGAGTCGGTCGGAGAGGACCGCCGGCTCGATGCGTGGCGCGACCGTGGCGCACGCTGTCAGATAAAGCGCGAGAACTGTTGCAGCGATACGCATCGACCATCCCCCTCACCCTGCCCTCTCCTTCGAGGGGAGAGGGTTGGGTGAGGGGGATAATGCCAGAGTGCGTTATTCGCTGCGACCACGCATTCGTATCGTCGACGACGCAGGCACCATCGTCCTCGGTCCCGGCAAAGCCGATCTGCTCGATGCCATCGCGCGCACCGGCTCCATCCGCGCAGCGGCGAGCGAGTTGGACATGTCCTACATGCGCGCATGGACGCTGGTGAAGACGATGAATGCCGCGTTCCGTTCGCCGCTCGTAGAGAAGGAACGCGGCGGCGCGGCGCAGGGCGGTGCACAACTCACGGTGTCGGGGAAAAAAGTGCTGCAGTTGTATCGGAAGATGGAACAGAACGCGGCGCGCGCCGCGGAGCAAAGCTGGAAAAAGATGAAGGAGCTATTGTGATGCGCCGATTGATCGCTTTCGCTGTCTTCACTCTCGTCATCGTGGGATGTCAGGGCGAGTCGAGTCCGACCGGCACGGACGGCGTGGTCGCTTTCACGAATGTCTACAAAGCTCAGGTCTCGGGCGTGGCGTCGCGCCGCGGCGAGGTGATCTCGCAGGCCAGTCGCTGGGCGGAGATCTGGACATCGATCGCATCCGGACCGCCGCCGTCGGTGAACCTCGACGAGTCGCTGCTGATCTTTGTCGCGGGCGGCGACCTGAGCTCGTGCAGCGATTTCAAGGTGAATACAGTGCGGCGAGTGAGCGGCGAGTTGCGGATCGATGTGGTCGAAGAGCGCCGGACCGCGAACTGCGCATGTCCGGCCATCGTGGCGCGGCCGGTCCATGTGGTGTCGGTACCGCGTGCCGCGACAGGAGCGGCGTTCGAGTTCCGGATCGTAAACGTGAGCGGCTGCCCGTAAGGAACGCCGGCGTCTCGCCGGCTGAGCGGGCGGCGTCTCGCCGCCGTGCTCCGAAGGACGGGAGCGGGACGCTCCCTGCTCAGCCGGCGGGACGCCGGCGTTCCGATATACTTCGCTGAAGATATCGCTCATGCGCGCGCTGTTCGTTGTCGCGATTCTCTCGATCTCGCTGCCCGCGGCAGCGAAAGAAATCCGTGTCTTCGCCGCCGTCAGTCTCACCGAGCCGTTGCAGGAAATCGAGCGCGGGTACGAACGCGCGTACGGCGTCGACATCGTCTTTCACTTCGGCGCGTCGAGTCTGCTGTCGCGGCAGATCGAGCAGGGTGCGCCGGCCGATCTCTTTCTTTCCGCGGATGAAGCGAGTGTCGGCCGGCTCGGCAAGCTCGTCATCCGCCGTGCGAGCGTGCTCTCGAATTCGCTCGTGATCGTTGTGCCGAAAGATAATCGGACCATCACCAGGCCGGTGCATCTCCTACGCGCGCGACGGATCGCGCTCGCAGAACCGTCGACGGTGCCGGCCGGGATCTACGCTCGCAAGTGGCTGCAGAAGATCGGGCTCTGGCAGCGCATCGCGCCGAACGTGATTCCGACCGACAACGTCCGTGCGGCACTCGCCGCGGTCGAGTCGGGCAACGTCGACGGCGCCATTGTTTACAAGACCGACGCGCGCATCGCCAAACGCTCGCGCGTCGCGTGTGAAGTGCCGCGCGCGGAAACGCCCGGCATCTCTTATCCGTTCGCGTTGCTCCGCGATGCCCGGAACGGCGAGGCCGCGACGAAATTGCTCGCGTACCTGAGCACGAAAGGCGCGCGCGACGTTTTCGCGAAACACGGCTTCCTGATCCAGTGACTGGCGAAGAGCTTCAGATCCTCGGCCTCACGCTGCGCACCGCGGCGCTCTCGACACTGCTGATCCTGCCGCCGGCGCTCGCGATCGCGTGGCTGCTCGCGCGCTATCGCTGGCCCGGCAAATCGATCGTAGAAACATTGGTCGCGCTGCCGCTGGTGATGCCGCCCGTCGCCACCGGGCTGATCCTCCTGCAGCTCCTCGGCCGCCGCGGCTGGCTGCATCGCACCTTCGGCATCGACGTCGTCTTCACCTGGCGCGCCGTCGTCGCCGCGATGATGGTGATGTCGTTCCCGCTCCTCGTGCGCGCGGCACGCGTCGCGTTCGAAGAGGTGAATCCACGACTCGAACAGATCGCGCGCACGCTCGGTTCCGGCAACGCGCGCGTGTTCCTGACCATCACGCTGCCTCTCGCGGCGCGCGGCATCGTGAGCGGGATGCTGCTCGCGTTCGCGCGCGCCATCGGCGAGTTCGGCGCGACCATCCTCGTGGCGGGCAACATCCCCGGCCGCACCAGCACGCTCTCGCTCGCGATCTACAACCTCGTGCAACTCGGCCGTGATGATGAAGCGTTCCGCCTGCTCGCCATCGCCGTCGCCATCGCCTTCCTCGCCGTCTGGACCTCGGAAGCATTCCTGCGGAGGACGCATGACGCTCGTCGTTCGTGACCTCGCGCTGCCGCTGTCCGATTTCACGCTCGAGGTGTCGGTCACCCTCTCGCGCGGCACGACCGCGCTCTACGGACCATCAGGCGCCGGAAAAACGACACTGCTGGAATTGATCGCGGGCATCCGCAGGCCGCAGTCGGGCTCGATCGAGCTCGACGGCCGCGTGATCAGCGACCTGCCGCCGCGCTTGCGACGCGTCGGATACGTCCCACAGGACGACGCGCTGTTCCCGCACTTGTCGGTGCGCCAGAACGTGTTCTACGGCGGCGCGGCGAAGAGTGGCGACATCGTCGACGTGCTCGAGATCGGACCGCTCCTGCATCGCGGCGTGCAGCAACTCTCCGGCGGCGAGCGCAAACGTGTCGCGCTCGCGCGCGCACTGGTCACGCGGCCCGACGTGCTGCTGCTCGACGAGCCGCTGGCCGGCGTCGATCTCGCGCTGCGCGATCGCGTCCTCGAATACCTCGTGCGTGTCCACGAAGAATTCCCGGTGCCGACTGTGTACGTCACGCATCACTTGCAGGAAGTCGAGGCGATCTGCGAGGAGATGGTGGTCTTGGAGCGCGGCCGCGTGGTGGAACAGCGAAAGGTCTAAACGAACGACGCTGCCAGATATGCGACGTCCGGCACTTCGTGCTGGCTGGCAGGATCGGCGTAGCGATGCGTCATCTCGTACGACGCGTTCATGTTCGCGAGCGCGGTCGGGATGCCGTCGCGCATCGGAGCCGAGAGGTGCGCGAGCACAGCCTGACACACCGCGAGGACCGAGCGCGCCAGCATCAGGCCGCGGAACGGCGACAGATCGCCGGCCACCACGCGATTGCGCACTCCGTCGATGCGCATGATCACGTCGACGTGTGCGACCGGCATCGGGATCGACCGCACCAGACTTCCGTCCACGCCGGCCAGCGCGAAGAGGTCGGTGTCATTCTCCAGCGCCGTCTGCGCGATCGCGGACATCCACTGCGGCAATCCGCGTACGGAGCGCTCGCGATGCACGAGCTCGAAGAGCACTCGCGCGTAGTACTGCAGCGCGAAGCGGAAACATTCTTCCTCGCGGAGGATGGCGTCACCGTCGTCGATGTCGACGGAGAACGTACCTGCCGCGCCGGCGGTGATGCGTGCAGCGAGGACCACTCTCGGTTCTGCCATGCCCGGCCCATCCCCACCATGCGGCGCCGGTTCGGAGACCGGCGCCGCGCGAATCGAGAAGAAAGAGAGAGAGCTAGTACAGATCGTTCTTCGCCGCGATGTCGTCGGATTCGAGCGTTCTGTTGTTGAAGTTGCAGGAGCTGACCGTCGGATACATCGTCGCGCCGGCCACGTTCGAGTGGCCGATGCCGATCACGTGACCGACCTCGTGGACCATGATGCCGTCGATGTCGAACTCGCCGCTGCAGCCGTCCGTCTCTTTCGACGACGTGAAGCTGTAGCGCGTGTTGGTATAGACGTCGGCGTCATTGATCGTACTACCGCTGTAATAGCCGGTCAGCGTCGCCGCGAGGCACGAGCCATTGCAGATCTTGCCGTTGTTATTGAGCATGATCGTGGCGGGCGCCCGGCCACGCGTGGCCTGCTGATTGGTCGTCGCGGAGCTGACCACGCCCCAGGCCTTGATGGCGCCGACGACGGCCGTCACGCCGCCGCTGCCGTCATTGATCGTGGAGTTGCCGGTCGTGTACACCGGCACGCTGATGGGCGTCGAGGCCCACGCGCGGCGCGGCGAGAGCAGGACGTACGCCATGGCCGGGTCGGCCGAGGCGGCGACGATGATGGTGGCGATTGCGAGGGCGAGGATCGTCTTCTTGTTCATGATGTGTCCTTAATCGCGCATCTGCCGAATACCGGCGGTGGGGCGTCCGGCGCGTGCGGCGTCGACCATGGCGGCGAACTCATCGATCGTCAGCGCGGAAACGCCTTCCGCCTCGAAACGATGATGCTCGCGCTCGAGACGCTCATCGCCCTGCTTCACCGGATCGGCTACGAGCACGTCGAATCCCTGACGCTGGCGAACGAGATACTTGCCCTGATTGAACGCGTGGATGCGGTAGTCGGCGCTGTCCTCCCACTGCGAGAGGAACAACACCACGTTTTCACCGCGGCGGATGGCCGGGAAGCCGATCGCTTCCTGCGTGTATCCGTCCACCGTGCCGCCCACTTCGCGAACGACCAGCGTGTCGGGTCCGGCCACTTCGCCGAAGTAACGGCTGACGCGGAGCGTCGCGTACGTGAAGATCACCTCGTGCGAGTCATCCCACGCACTCCAGGTGTCGACCACGTGTCCGCGGACGATGTACTGCGACTCGGTGGCAACTTCGTCGAAGGACATCTCCTTGAACTGCGAGGCCGAGAGCGGAACTGCAAGAGCCAGGAGCAACGAAACCAGGATCAGTGAACGACGATGCATCCAGTCCTCCTCAAAAAAGTTTCCGGGAGCTACATCACCTCAGTACAGGTTGTCGCGCGCGGCGCGGTCGTCCGCTTCGATTGTGCGGTTGCCGGCGTTGCAGGCGCTGACGCTCGGATACATCGTCGCGCCGGCGACGTTCGAGTGGCCGATGCCGATCACGTGACCGACCTCGTGCACCATGATCCCGTTGATGTCGTACTCGCCGCTGCAGCCGGACTCACCGGACGAGTAGTACTGGTGCGCGGTGTTCGTGTAGACGTCGGCGTCGTAGATGCGGTCGTCGCCGCTCTGGCTGATGTAATAGCCGGTCAGCGTGGCGGCGAGACAGCCGCTGGTGCAGATGCCGCCGTTGGTGTTGAGCATGATCGTGGCGGGCGCGGAACCGCGAACGGCCGGCGAGCTGGTGGTACTCGAGTTGATGATGCCCCACGCACGGATCGCGCTGACGGTGGCGTTCACGCCGCCGCTGCCGTCGGTGATGGTGGAGTTGCCGACCGTGTAGGTGCGCACGGTGATCGGCGTGGTCGCCCAGCGGCGCCGCGGCGAGAGCAGCACGTACGCCAGCGCCGGCTCAGCCGACGCGACGATGATGATTGTGGAGATGAGGACGGAGAAAAATGTCTGCTTCTTCATGGCTCATGCTCCTTTCTATTGACGGCGCGCGGCGTGCGGCTTCTCGCCGGCGCGGGCCGCGTCGACCATTTCCGAGAACTCTTCGATCGTGAGGCCGTTGTCGTCCGCTTCCGCTTCGAAGCGGTGCTGTTCGCGGGACAGGCGCTCTTCGCCCTGTTTCACCGGATCGGCAACGAGGACCTCCGTGCGGTCCTGGCGCATGCGGACGAGATACTTGCCCTGGTTGTACGCGTGGATGCGGAGGTCGGTGCTGTCGTCCCACTCGGAGAGAAACAGGACCACCTGCTCGCCGCGGCGGATGGCCGGGAAGCCGATCGCTTCCTGCGTGTAGCCATCGACGGTTCCGCCGACCTCGCGGACGACGAGCGTATCCGGACCGGCGACCTCGCCGAAGTAACGCGAAACGCGCAGCGTCGCGTACGTGTAGATCACCTCCTGCGAGGCATCCCACGCACTCCAGGTGTCGACGACCGACGCCCGGACGACGTACTTCGATTCGGTGGCGACCCGCTCAAAGGGTTGGACGATGAACTGCGCGGCGGAGAGGGGCATGGCCGAGACGATCAACAGCAGCGTGATGAGAGAGAGAGATCTACGGTGCATTCGTTCCTCCTCCTTATTGTGTTGCGATGGCCACTCATCTCAAGGCGTGCACCATCTGATGAAGGAGAGACGGCAAAAACGTAAGTACAAGGATCTGTGCTACTTACCGTTTCGTGAAAGGACGAGCACGGTTTGAACTGCCGGGTCAGCCGGTGAGCACAGATCCGGAGATTGACCCGCACGCGGAGGCCGCGTTGACCCTTGCGCGCTTCGACGGGCTGAGAGCCCATCGCTCCAGATTTTCTGCGCTACCCTTCAGCGATGAAGTTGCGCGCGCACGTCCTGATCCTGTTCGTATGCGTCGTTTTGACGGGCATCGCGTCCGCGGCCACTCCGCGCAAGCGGGTCATCATCTCCACCGACATGGGCCTCGGACTCACCGGCGGCTGGCGCAGCGTCGTCGATGTCGATGACGGCTGGGCGCTGCCGATGGCGCTGCACGAGCGATCGCTCGATGTGAAGCTCGTCGCGACGGTGCTCGGCAACTCGAACGTCGCCGCTGAACAGCTCGCGGCCGACAAGCTCCTGCGCGACGTCCTCCGCTCGAACGTGAAACGCGTTCGCGGCGCTGCCGTGAGGCTCGATGATCCTCAAGCCACACTGAATGGAACACCAATCACGGCGGACTGCAGAAACGCGGCAGTCGATGCGATGTCCGATGTCCTGCGCCGCGGCAAGGCGACCATCATCGCCATCGGGCCGCTGACCGACGTCGCCTGTCTCGCGCTCAACGCGCCGCCGCACGTCGTGCGCAACATCGACGAGGTGATCGCCATCATGGGCCGCGCACCGCACGAGGAGTTCGCCATCGGGCCGGTCTCATCGCTGACGGATTTCAATCTGGTGATGGATCCTCGCGCCGCCAGGGTGTTGCTCGATCAGAGCACGGTGCCGATGACGTTTCTGCAATTCAAACTGACGAGCAATGTGCTGGTGCCGCGCACATACGTACAGACACTCGCGGGCGGAACGCGCCTGCAGCAATACGTGCACGACTGGACCATCGGCTGGATCGACTCGTGGCACAAGACGTTCGGTGAAGACGGATTTCATCCATGGGATTCAAACGCGGTCTGGTATGCGGTCGAGCCGTCGGCGTTCTCGTGTAGAAAGGTGCATTACAAACTGCAGCCGTGCGCAAAAGACGCAACCGATCCTTACAATCGACTGGGTGGCTGCGCCGGTCATCGTGCGACGCAGAAAACATCGCTCGATCGGGAGAGCCTGCAGTTGTGGCTCGGTCGCGACGTCGCTCCTTCGCGGGAAGTGAATACCTGCGACGCGTACCGCAGTCCTGAAGATCGCGCGCTGTTCGAACAGGCGGTACGCGCGTTTCTGGGTGCACGCTGATGACTCGGCAGGGACGCGCACTCACGGACGATCTGGCCATCGACCGCACTGCATTGGCGAATGAGCGCACGCTGCTCGCGTACATCAGAACGGGATTGGCAATCGTCGCGGGCGGTTTCGGGATCGTCGAATTCGTCGACCGCTCGATCGCTCCCCTGCTCGGCGGCGTGCTGATGACGGTCGGCGGTTTGTTTCTGATCGTCGGGTTGTGGCGATTTCAAACGGAGCGTCGACGACTCCGCAAAATCGCGTCAGGCGATTCGTAGATCACCGCTCCGCCGCGGATCGTGGATCGCACCTTCGAAAGGTCTTCGCCCTGGAGCACGACCAGATCGGCGCGCATTCCTGCAGCGACACGGCCGTATTCATTCGACATTCCGAATTGCGCGGCCGGTGCGGTAGTCAGCGACGCGAGGATTTCGCGAAAATCCATCCCCGCCTCCGCCATCAACGAATACTCCTCGGCCGGATCGGGATCGACAGCGCCGAGGTCGGTGCCGAAGAGGATGGTGCCACCGTGGGCGCGCCAGACGCGGAGTTGCTCGATGGCGGTGCGTACGACCTGCTCCTGCACCGAGATGCGATCGTGACGCAGGTAGTAGCGCCATAGCGTGAGCGTCGGCGTCAGCGCGCGGTTCTGAATCAGCGCGGGAATCGTTTCGTCCCATCGTCCGGAATGCGGCGTCGTATGTGCGAGGACATCCACGCCGCCGCGCAAAGCCGCGATGACATCCGCCGCGCTGTTGGCGTGCATGAACATCGGTTTGCCGAATTCGTGCGCCACGTCCGCCGCGGCACGAATGATTTCTTCAGCGACGGCGGGAAGACGCGGTGGTGATGCGAAGACTTTGATGCCGTCGGCACCTGCATCGAGGGTCCTGCGCGCGGCTTCCGCTGCCTGCGTTGCGTCCGCGACCTCCGGCAAGGGGGTCGGCGTCACGCCCATCACCATCAGCACCTGTTCGGAGGGAAGCGAACCCGGAGGAATCAAGCCCTCGCCGGTGGTGAGAATCCGTGGCCCGGTCACTTCTCCTGATGCGATGCGATCGCGCAATGCGCGGGTGTTTTCCCATTGCGAGCTGAGATCGAAAACGGTCGTGAATCCGTAGCGCGTCAACGTCTCCCGCAACTGGCGCGTGAGCTCCTCGGCCGGCGCGTTCGCGGCATCGCGCCACTTGCGCTCGAAGAAATGCACGTGACTGTTCCAGAAGCCGGCCGTGACGGTCATGCCGGCGCAGTCGGTGATGTTTGTGTCGGGCGGGATCTGGACTTCGGGCCTCGTGCCGACCGCGGCGATCGTTTCGCCATGCAGCAGCACGACGCCATCGTCAATGCGCTCGTTCGGACCGACGTAGACCGCGCCGCCGGCGAGTGCCGTGGTCATCCCGCGGTCATCCTCCGCTGAGGGCCGGCAAGATCACGACTTCCGCACCGTCGCGCACGGGCGTGCTCAAACCGCCGGCGTAACGGATGCTCTCGCCGTCGACGAAGATATTCACGTGCGGGCGCACTTCGCCGAGCTCGGTGACGACACGATCGCGCAAGCCGGGGCACTGCGACCAGAGCAGTGTCAGCGCGTCGGAAGCGGTCGACGCCTTCCCTTCGATGCGCACCTCTCCACGATTTCCGGCGAGCTCGCGCAGCGGGCCCGGAATGACGAAGAGGAACGCCATCAAGCCCCCTTTCGCGCGCGCGGCAAGGAAACGCTCGCGGCTTTCACGGAGACGATCGCCGGCAGACCGTCCGCGATCACCGACCACTTCTTTCCTTCGTCCGCGGAGCCGAACAATTTTCCATTGCGCGTGCCGAAATAAACACCGGCGGGATCGAGTGAATCGACGGCCATCGCGTCGCGCAATACCGTCTCGAATGCTCCCTTCTGCGGCAATCCCTTCGACTGCGCTTCCCACTTCGCGCCGGCATTGCGCGTGACGTACGCGCGCAGTTTTCCCTCAGGCGTGCAGCGGAACTCGTCCGACTCGAGCGGAACGATCCACGCCGTGTCGGCGTCGCGCGGATGCGCGGCCATTGCGAATCCGAAATCCGACGGGACGCCGTTGGCGACGTCGTTCCAACTCTCGCCGCGATCGTCGCTGCGATAGAGGCCCCAATGGTTCTGCAGGAACATCCGATCGGGATTTCGTTTCGACTGCACGACCTTATGCACGCACTGTCCGAACTCCGGATACTTGTCGGGCAGGAATTGCGCGCGCACGCCCTTGTTCGACGGACGCCATGTCGCGCCGCCGTCTTCGGTCACGTACATGCCGCCCGTCGATACCGCGATGCGCACGCGCTTCGCGTTCTCGGGATCGACCAGGATCGTGTGCAGGCAGAGTCCTCCGCCGCCCGGTTCCCAACGCGGCCGCTGCGGATGATTCCAGAGTCCTTCGACGAGCGACCAGGACTCTCCGGCGTCGCGCGTCACGAACAGCGCGGCAGGCTCGACGCCGCAGTAGAGCGTGTCGGGTTCGGAATCGAGCCCCGGCGCGATCTGCCAGATCTGCTTGAGCGCCGCACCCGTCCCCTCCGGAAACTTGACATTCGCTTCCTCGGGATTCGTCCACGTCTCACCGAAGTCATCGCTCCAGCGCAGCAGGCCGCCCCAGTGCATGCTGTTCGGCGCGGCCCAGATGCGATGACGTCCGGCGCGTCCGTCGTACGCCATCGCATAGACGGCGCTGCCCGCGAAATACGGCCCGCCGACATCCCACTTGCCGCCGCGCGCCTTGCTCGAGCGCAACACGAACGCGCCTTTCATCGTCCCGACGAGCAGCAGTACATCGTGATTCTTAGGGCTGACGTGACGCGTCTCCGGCATGCAGTGTCTCCTCGGCGCGGAACTTTACAACTTTTGCCGCCACCGCACGCCGTACGCGACGCCGAGTAGATTGACGCCGATGGCGACACCCATCAGGAATCCCTGCAACCCGTCGCTGAGGTCGAGATGAACGACGCCGAACCGGCGCAGCAGCCAGGGAACGCCGAGGGCGATTGCCAGCGAGGCGGCGGTGATGCGAATGTAGGTTTTGCGATCGATGATCATCCGCATCAGTCCTTGAGGCGATACCAGATCATGAGCGTGATCTTCACGACGACATTGACCAACACGACGGCCGCGAGATCCCAGCTCCAGATCTTGTCGATGTAAAAGCGATACGCAAACAGGATGAGAGCGGTGATCGCCGTAAGGATCCCGGCAGTGCTCGTGGATCGCAGGCGGTGCGTGAGGAAGCGTTCGTCGATGGTCCCGACGATCGGGATGTTCATGGTTTGTTCTCCAGCTCGAAGATTTCGTCGGTCGGACACCCGAAGATGCGGCCGAATGTGAGTGCGAGCTGCAGACTCGGCACGTAGCGGTCGCGTTCGATCGAGTTGATGCTCTGCCGCGACACGCCGACGTAATCCGCGAGATCTTGTTGCGTCCAGCCGCGCGCGCAGCGGAGCTCCTTGACTCGGTTTCGGATGCCGTTGTTCATGTCAAGCAGACTTTCCACGAGCAAGATAGGGCCCTGCCTCGCGGATGTCAAGCCTGCTTGTCATCAATCGTCTTGTGCCTCGGCCTGATCGCAGTTACGCTCCCCGCCCAAAACGCGTACAGGGGAGAGAAACCGTGAAACGAAGTGCGGCAGCTTTGTGCCTTCTGTCAATGCTCAGTGTGAATTGCGGCTCCATCGTTCATCAAACCACGCAGGAAGTTCGGCTCAACTCGGAACCCACAGGAGCGGCAGTCATGGTCGCGTGTGGCGACGTGACCAACGATCCGCGCATGGTGACGCCGGCGGTAGTGATGCTCCACCGTAAGCCGGAGCACTGCGCGGTCAAGCTCAACAAAGAAGGCTATGCGGAGACGGAGCTGAAATTCGGGCGGCAGATGTCCGGCTGGTATCTCGGCAACATTCTCGTCGGCGGCATCATCGGTTTCGTTGTGGATGCGGCCAATGGCGCGATGTGGAACCGCACGACGCCCGCGAACACGACGAAGAACCAGGCCGGCGAGATCAGCGTGACGCTCGTGCCTGCGAGCAACACTACGAATTAACCGGCTCCGGCACGCCCTCCGCCAGCAGAATCACGGTCTCCGCGTTCTGCTGGCGGAGCTTGCGCAAAGGCCGATACACATCCGACTCGTACCACGCCAGCGCGGCGTTCTTATCCGGGAACTCGACGACCACCATCCGCTCGTGCTCCCACGCGCCTTCCAGCGCACGCACGTCGTTCCCGCGCACGAGATAGCGGCCGCCGAATGCGGCCACCGTCGCGGGCGCCTCCTGCATGTAGCGCTGCATCGCTTCCGCGTTGCGGATGTTCACGCGGGACACGACGTACGCGGACACGGTTACGAAGCGCCGCCCGTGTCGTCGGCCGACGGACCGTAGATCGCCGGCACCTTCCCGCCCATCGGCCGGAGGTACACGCTGAGCTGGCCGCGGTGATGGACCATATCGAACAGAAAGCCCCACGCGATGTCGTTCACCGTCGACTCCCACACCACATTGCCGGCCCACAGAAAACGGCCCTTGCCGTTCCAGCGCTCTTCGCTGACGTTCTTCACGCTCTCGAGCGCGCGCTCGCCGTTCGTCTTGATCGAGCTGCAGATGTTCTCGTGCGCCGGCGCCGCGCCCTGGTTGTAGTTAATCTCGCCGGTCTCGAACAGTTCCGAAAGACTGCCCATCTCCGTCGCGATCTGCCACGCGAGATCACCCGCCGCGGTGTTGCGCTCGTGCGGCTTGTAATCGAGCTTCTCGGCGGGCAGTGCGCGCAGCACTTTTTCGAAGGCAGGCAGTTCGGTGGCCAGGCGTTGAGCGAAGAAAGCTGGTGTCGACATGGCGGCGGATTTTAGTGCACTCGCACCGTCGAGATCACGGTCTCGTTCGACTTTTGTCCCATGCCCGATCCGCTCTGCGTCGACTCGTGCCGCACGCGCACCAGACGATCCGCGACCTGCGTGAAGTACCAGCTCTTCTTCTGCTTCGACTCAGCTTTCAGGAACAGCACCGAGATCTTCGCGTTCACGAGATGCTCGGCGCCGACGGGCACGAGATCCGGTCCGAGCCACAACGTCAGCTTGTTCTCGCCCATCTTCACCCGTCCCTTGTCCTCTTTCTCGATGCGATCCTCGACGCGCAGCACCAGCACGCGCACCGGCTTCCCCTGGAACGTGCCCTGCGCATCCGATAGGAGCTTCGCGCCGTGGATCAAACGCAGCAGCATCGGCGCGCAATCGAGCGCGTTCGACGTCTCGACGGTGTCGATCTCCGCCAGCGCGTTCGCAGTCGGTGTCGGCGTCTCTACGTTCGTCGTACGCGCCTGGTGCTCGCGCGAGACCTGTTCGAGCAGCACCTTCGGCAGGATGATGCGGACTTCGCCGCCGTCGCTTTCGAGCCCCACTACCGCTTTGCCGCTGAATTTGTCGTTGTCGAATTTGCCTTCGCTCACGACGGAATGCTGCAACTCGTACGTCGCGCGAATGGGCTGTTGCGCGGTGAGCTTCGCGAGCGCCGCGCGCACATCGCCGATCGGGTCGGCGAAGAGAGGAACAGCGAGAGAGAGGACGAGAAGGGAGCGTGCGATGTGCATGTCGATACGTTACGACGGAACGCGCCGGGCCATGGTTCCGCCCGGTTACACTACCGCTCCATGACCAACAGCGCGCGCGCGGAGTACCCCGTCGGCAAGATCATCTTCGCCTCCGGCCTCGGCACGATGATCGAGTGGTACGACTTCTACATCTTCGGCAGCCTCGCGGTGATCATGTCGGAGGTGATGTTCCCGGCGGGGGATCCGACGTGGGCGCTGATCAAGACGTGGGCGCTCTTCGCAACGGGATTCATCGTGCGGCCGTTCGGCGCGCTCGTGTTCGGTCGCGTGGGAGATCTCATCGGCCGCAAATACGCGTTCATGGTCACGCTGACGATCATGGGCCTCTCGACGTTTCTGATCGGCCTTTTGCCGTCATACGCGACCATCGGCGTGCTCGCGCCTTCGATCCTGCTCGTGCTGCGACTGCTGCAGGGCCTCGCGCTCGGCGGCGAATATGGCGGCGCGGCCGTGTACGTCGCGGAGCATGTGCCCGATCATCGGCGCGGCTTCTTTACGAGCTTCATCCAGATCACCGCGACGCTCGGACTCTTCGTCTCGCTCGGCGTCGTCCTGGGCATCAAAGCAATGATGTCCGACGCCGATTTTCACGCGTGGGGATGGCGCATTCCGTTCCTGCTCTCGATCGTCCTGGTCGGAATGTCGCTCTACATCCGCATGCGCATGAGCGAATCGCCGCTCTTCGCATCGCTGAAGAGCCAGGGGAAGACCTCGACGTCGCCGTTGCGCGACAGTTTCGCGAACTGGAAGAACCTCAAGATCGTCCTGCTGGTGCTTCTCGGCGCGACGGCCGGACAGGGCATCGTCTGGTACACGGGCCAGTTCTACGCGCTGTCGTTTCTGCAGAGCGTGATGAAGATCGACATCGTGAAGTCGAGCGTGATCGTCGCGATCGCGCTGCTCCTCGGCATGCCGTTCTTCACGGTGTTCGGCGCGCTCTCCGATCGCATCGGGCGGCTGAAAGTGATGATGGCCGGCAATCTGATCGCGGCGCTCACGTATCTGCCGATCTACAAAGCGATGCATCACTACGGAGCGGATCCGCAGAACCCGAACATGGTCATGCTCGTGCTGCTGGTCTTCGTGCAGGTGATCTACGTGACGATGGTGTACGGACCGATCGCGGCGTTCCTGATCGAGGCCTTCCCGGCGAAGATCCGATACACGTCATTCTCGCTGCCGTATCACATCGGGAACGGCTGGTTCGGCGGAACGCTGCCGCTCATCGCGGGTCTGCTCGTGGCCAAGACCGGCAACATCTATGCGGGACTGTATTGGGTGATCGGCGTCGCGCTGATGACGTTCCTGGTCGGAACGTTCGCGCTGAATGAGAGCCACCGCGTGGAGATCTGGAAGGAAGCGGAAGAAGCACGCCCGGCGTAACCCCTCACCCTGCCCTCTCCCCGCGAGCGGGGAGAGGGTTGGGTGAGGGGCGGATGATCACGGAATCGCGACGTCCTCGTCGATTGCGGTCTCGCGGACCGGAGCTTCGAATTCGTCCTCGGTCGGATCGTTCTTCCGCTCGGCCTTCTTCTCGGCCTTCAACTGCTGCTTTTCGCGGCGCGCCTGTTCGCGCTGCCGCTTTGCAAAGGAAACCTGTGGTCTACCCAAATTCACCTCCGCGGAATAGGCACTACAAACGAAAGGGCAGGATCGCTCCTGCCCTTTCGACGATCGATGTGGCGAGTTTACACCGTCGTGACGTTCGCAGCCTGAAGACCTTTCGGTCCCTTGACCACGTCGAACTCGACAGCGGCGCCTTCCGGAAGCGAGCGGAAACCGCCGCCCTGGATAGCCGAGAAGTGAACGAACACGTCGTCCCCGTTCTCGCTAGTGATGAAGCCGAAGCCTTTGGCGTCGTTGAACCACTTCACATTGCCTTGCGTTCTCATGGGTGAATCTCCTTTCTGTGCTGCCTTGTTCGGAGATCACTCACGGACTGGCAAATCACTGATGAATGGGCCAACCGGTTCGCCCACGACTGAATTCCGTGTAGAGTGCGCGCCGGAGGATTTCCCATGTCGAGAATCAATGGAGAGAAGGCTCGCGCGAACGTCGCGAGGAAAAACCGTACGGCGCGCCGCGAGAAAGACAGAGCCCGCCTGGCCGAGATCAAGGCCGCCACGGCCGCAAAGAAGCCGGCCGCCGAGAAAACCACAAAGTAATCTGGAGCGACGGGCTCTCAGCCCGTCGAGCGGCCGAAAGGCCGACGGGCTGAGAGCCCGTCGCTCCAGATGGGTCAGCCGAGGGAGATGCCCACCAGGCGTCCGATGCCGAAGGTTAGCGCGGCGGCGGCGAGGCCGAACATCACCTGCCGCGTTCCGGAGAACCAGACCGGCCTGCCCGTGAACAACGTGATGGCCGCGCCTACCGTGAATAACGCGACGGTGCTGAACGCGACGCTCAGCGCGAGAGCGGTCGTGCCGTTCGCGAACACGAACGGCAGCACCGGCACGATCGCGCCGAACGAGAACAAAAGGAACGACGTGAGCGCAGCTTCCCACGCGGAGCCTCCGAGCTCATTCGGGTCGATCCCGAGCTCCTCGCGCGCGAGTGTTTCCAGCGCCGTGTCGGGATTGCGCATCATGCTTTTCGCGAACGCGCGCGCCTGCTCCTCGCCCAACCCGCGCGCCTGATAGATCAGCGCGAGCTCTTCCTCTTCTTCTTCCGGCGCCATCTGCAACTCGGCCTGTTCGGTCTCGAGCTGATGGCGATACAACTCGCGTGAGCTCTGCACCGACAGCCACTCGCCGAGCGCCATCGAACCGGCACCGGCGAGGAGTCCCGCAAAACCGGTAATGAGGATCAATCGCTCGCTCATCGCCGCACCGGCCACGCCCATCAGCAGACTGAGGTTCGACACCAGCCCGTCGTTGGCGCCGAGGACGGCGGCGCGGAGGGCGTTGCCTCCGCCGGTGCGATGCCGGCCTTCGAGTCGCGCGACGTCCGTCCCCGCGAAGCCGCCGCGCATGGTGGACATCAACTGAATGACGCGCGAGTGCGAGCGCTCATCGCCGTGAAAATCGCGCGCGTCCGCTTGCGTCGCGTACTTGTTCGTATCCGCGGCCTCGAATGACTGCACGGACGGCAACACGACGCTCGTGCCGAAGCGGCGTGCGATCCAGCCGAGCGCACGCGTGCGCCACGAAGGCGTGAATCGCGGCAACGTCTCACCCGCGGCCTCCAGTCGCTGGCGCCACCGGTCGGCATGCCGCTGCTCCACCGTCGCCAGCCGTCGATACACCTCGGCCAGCCGCTCATCTTTTTCGGCCGACGCGAGCGCGTTGTACAGCGCGGCGCCGTTCATCTCGTCGTCGAGATTCTCGATCAGCCGCTTGCGCTCGATGTCGCTCAGTTGCACGCGGACAGTATGATCGCGCTCCTACGTATGCAGAACCGCTGGAACGATCCTCCCGCGAACGAAATCGAGCAGCTCGTTCATCAATCGCGCCTCGTCGGAATGGAAGAAGGCCTCGTCCTCTGGGGCGGCGGCAACAACAGCGTCAAAGCGCGCGCGACCGATCTCCTCGGACGGCCGATCGACGTGATGTACATCAAGAGCAGCGGCAGCGACATGAAGTCGATCGTGCCGAAGCAGTTTCCGGCCGTACGCCTCGACTACATCGCACCGCTGCGGCAACGCCATGAGGACATGACCGACCAGGAGATGGTCGACTACCTCGCGAAGTGCCTGATCGATCCGGCCAGCACGCGGCCCTCGATCGAGACGTTGTTGCACGCGTTTCTTCCCGCACGTGCGGTGCTGCACACGCACGCCGATGCCATTCTTGCGCTGACGAACACGAAGGGGCGCGAGGAAACGGTGCGTAAGTGCTTCGGCGATGACGTGATTCTGGTGCCGTACCGGCGGCCTGGGTTTCGATTGAGTCGCGATGTCGCGGACGCCTTCGACGCGCAGCCCGACGCGGCTGGATTGATCCTCATGAATCACGGGCTCATTACGTGGGGCGATTCGGTGCGGGAGGCGTATGACCGGCACATCGAGCTCGTTTCCCGCGCGGAAGCGTTCCAATCTGGAGCGACGGGCTCTCAGCCCGTCGGCCTCTCGTTTCGACGGGCTGAGAGCCCGTCGCTCCAGATGGCGATGATTCGTGGCGCACTCGGGGGGCGCATTCTCGAGTTCGATGACTCCGAGGAAACGCTCGCGTTTCTCGGGCGCGAGGACGCGGTGAAGATCACGCAGATCGGCGCGGCCACGCCCGATCATCTCCTCTACACGAAGCGCTTCCCGCTCTTCCTGCGTCCGGGCGAGGACATCGCCGAAGCGATGCGTGCGTACAAAGAACGCTACGAGGAGTGGTATCGCGCGCATCCGAGCGAGTTCGCGATGCTCGACGCGAGTCCGCGCATCGTGCTCATGTCCGGCGTCGGCATGTGGACCGCGGGCAAAGACGCGCGCGCCGCGCGCATCGTGCGCGATATCTACCGTCACACGATGCGCATCATCGCGGACGCGGAAGCGGCCGGCGGCTACGAGACGCTGAACGATCACGACGCGTTTCACGCCGAGTACTGGCCGCTCGAGCTGTACAAGCTCACGCTGCTGCCGAAAGAAAAGGAGCTCGCCTCGAAGATCGCGTTCATCACCGGCGCGGCGAGCGGCATCGGCCGCGCGATCGCCGAACGCTTCGCGGAAGAAGGCGGGCACGTCGTCGTGACCGATGTCGATTTCCCGCTCGCGGAATCGGTCGCGGAAGGCATCGTGGCGAAACACGGGCTCCGTCGCGCCATCGCATTAAAGCTCGACGTCTCGAGTGAACAGGAAGTCGAGCGTGCGTTCGACGAAACCATTCGCGCGTATGGCGGCGTCGACGTCGTGGTCAGCAACGCCGGCATCTCCTCGTTCGGCAGCCTCGATACCTTGCCGGTGGCCGACTGGGATCGTAGTTTCGCGGTGAATGCGCGCGGCCATTTCCTCGTCGCGCGCGCCGCGATGCGCATCCTCAAACAACAAGCCCTCGGCGGCTCGATCGTGTTCAACGCGTCGAAGAACGTGACCGCGCCGGGCAAGGAGTTCGGCGCGTACAGCGTGAGCAAGGCGGCCGAGGCGCAGTTGTGCAGGATCGTGGCGTTGGAGGGGGGCGAGCATGGGATCCGCGCGAACATGCTGAATCCGGACGCCATCTTCGGCGGTTCGCGCTTCTGGAGCGAAGAGATGCGCACCATGCGCGCGCAGGCGTACGGTGTCGACACGGAACGCCTCCCCGATTTCTATCGCAACCGCACGCTGCTCAAAGTCGAAGTAACCGCTGACGACGTAGCCGAAGCGGCGCTCTTTCTCGCAGGTCCACGCTCCGCGAAGACAACCGGCGCGATGTTGCCGGTCGATGGCGGCGTGAAGGAGGCGTTCCCGCGGTGAACCTCCGTCCGATCGCGGTGATGCTGCTGTGTCTCGCGCTCCGCGTTTCCGCGGCGACGCTCGAAACGCCAAAGCCGAACGAGAAGTGGATCACGGTCACCGCCGACGAGTTTCAGTTCATCAGCAACGCGTCGCCGGCGAAGACGCTCGACATCGCGCGCGACATGCTGCGGATGCGTGCCGCGATCGGGCAGATCACCAATCTGAAGATCCGCTCGACGCTGCCAACGAAGGTGTTTCTCTTCACCGGTGAGCGCCGTTTCGGCGCGTATCGCGACGCGCTGCTGCAGCGGAAGGCGGAGAACGTCGGCGGCCTGTTCGCGCACGCCGACACCGGCAACTTCATCGTGATGCGCACTGACGATGAGGTCGACCGCATCGTCTATCACGAGCTCACGCATTACCTCGTGCAGAACACGATCGCCGGTCTGCCGCTGTGGTTCAACGAAGGGCTCGCGGAGTACTACTCGACGTTTCGCACCGACGGCAAGTCGATGCAGATCGGCCGGCCCGTTGCCGAGCACGTGTTGTGGCTGCGCAGCGAGCCGCTGATCCCGCTGCGGGAGCTGCTGGCCACGACGAAAGAGTCGCCGATCTACAACGAGGGCGAGCGGATCGGCGTGTTCTACGCGCAGTCGTGGGCACTGCTGCACTATCTGCTCGTCGACCCCGAGCGGCGTAGCAGGCTCGGGCAGTTCCTCTCCCACCTCGGCAGCGGCAAGAGCGTCGACGAAGCATTCACGGCGGCTTTCGCGATGAAGTACGCGCAGCTCGAGCAGGAGCTGCGCGGGTACGTCCGGCGCTCCGTGTTCAGCTATCTCAACATCCCTATCGCCGAGGCAACGATGGTCGAGTTGCGGGCGCCCGAACCGATGTCGCGCGATGCGCTGCTGTTCCAGTTCGGTCATCTGCTCGCGCAAACAGGCCGCGCCAATTCGTCGACCGCGGAGCGCTTTCTCAACGAATCGCTGGACGCGAATCCGACCAACGCCGCCGCGCACGCCGACCTCGGCCGGCTGCACGAGGCATGGGGCCGCCGCGCGGAAGCGGATGCGGCGTACGCGGCCGCGGTGAAGCTCGGCAGCGAGGACCCCGAGGTCTTTCTGCAGGCGGCGTCGAGCCTCATGGAGCGACACGCGGGGCGCTCGGCCACGAGCGTCCCGCGCGCGGAGATCATGAAGATGCGCGAGCTCTTCGAGCGCGCCACGGAGCTCGATCCAACGCGCGCCATCGGATGGGCCGGCCTCGGCGCGACATACGTCGGACAGACCGAAGACCTCGACGCCGGAATCGCGGCGCTGGAAAAAGCTCTGGCGCTCACCCCGGGCGATGAACAGTCCGCGTTCCACCTCGCTCAGCTCTACGCGAACGCCGGCCGCGCGGCCGACGCCGTGAAACTGGTGCAACGCCTGGAGCGAAGCACGACTCTCGACGCGGACAAGAAGACCTACCTGCGCTCGATCGCGGAACATTTCGATCGCGCCGCGGCGCACGAGAAGATCGTGGCGTCGATGAACGACGCAATCGATCAAGCCAACGCCGGCCACTACGCAGAGGCGCTGACCATCGTCGACGCAGTCCTGCCGTCGATCGTCGACCCGGAAACGCGCGAACAGGCGCAGAAGTTTCGCGACGAAGTGGCAGCGAAGATCAGGAAGCGATGAGCGCTTTGGAGTGCGGCGGCACGCGCTCCCCGAAAACAACCGGCGCGATGTTGCCGGTGGATGGCGGCGTGAAGGAGGCGTTCCCGCGATGAGAACTGGGGCGCCGGGCTCTCAGCCCGTCGGCCGCGCGGGACAATCGAAGGGCTGAGAGCCCGTCGCTCCAGATGGCTTACGTCCCGCCGGTGGCACTTAGAGGCGTCTGGTATTATCTCCGGCATGCTTGATCTCCTGCTTTTACTGATGCAGGCGGTACTAGAGCTGCCACCGGCATCACAAGGCGTAATCGACGGAAAGCAGGCGGTGCTGATCTGGCCCGCGGATCAATCAGGCTCGCTTCTCGATCCGGCAGGCTGCGCAGTGCACATGATTCCAGGCGATGCGCAGGACGAGCACCTCACCTATCCGTGCGGCCGATGGTTTCTTCCGCCGAGACCACAGCGCTACGACTTCTGGCTCGAACAAGGAAATCGGATCAGCGCAACACAGACAGTTCTTTATTACGGTGGCGGACCATCGAAAACCGGATTTCTGATCGCCGACCGCATTGGGCCGGCCGGGTTCGTCCGAGTGAATGCACGGCCGCGCGCCGAGGAAACATTTCGCATCATCAGCCTGCAGAGTCCGGGCTCAGGGTTCGAATTGAGTCTGAAGCCGGCGGAAATCGATTCGAACGTGCGCGTGCCCGCGGGGCCGACGCTGTGCGGCATCTTCGACGCTTCGGGAAACGCGGTGGCGTTGTCCCCCGAGATCGAAGTGCTGGGAGGAAAAACCGCGACCTCGACGCCAGTCGCGCCGACTCCCGGCACCGCAGATCTCTTGGTCGTGCTGACGCGATGGGGAGCAGAAAGACCGCGCGGCGTGCAAGTGCGACTGCAACAGCAGACATCCAGCCGCGCACCTGATGTCTTCGGCGAAACACAGAGCCGCGTGGTGGCGGTCTGGTATGGAGTGCCGCCCGGCGCTTATCAGACGGTCATCACAATCGGCAGAAACGATCCGGTGGTTCTTCCCGCGTCGCTATCAGCAGATCGAGTGTCGACCATTCGTTCGATGTTTCCACTTGCGGGGAAATGAAGAGGCTGCAATGCCGATCGCGTTACGCCGTGTGCTCATCGCTGCGTTGCTGTCACTTCACGGTCTTGTTGACCGCTACACGCTGTCGCCATTGAAACGTTGCCCGCCACCGCCGGACGGTGGCACGTTTACCTGTCGCGTCTCGCTACGATCACGGTGAAGAGCGATCGATCGTACATGGATCCGCTGGAGATCCGCCCGCGCCAGCGTACCGTGACGATGGTGCGCGCCGAGTTGCGACCGCTTCCCTCCCTCAACATCAATATCGAAGCGCAGGAAGATTTCGCCGCGGCGCGAATATGCCTGAAAGAGGAAGGCGGCACTGCATGCGTCGCAGAACGCGAGATCGAGGACGAGCGGCGCGTGACCTTGACGTCGGTGCAACCGGCGGCGTATGTCATCGAGCTCCTGCTGCCGGAGTGGACGTCGACGGCGCGTGCGGATCTCACGGGGGGGAAGACTTCGACGTCACGATGAGCGTCGAGCCAATCAACGTCACCGCACGCATCACGCAAGCCGGCAAACCGGTACGCGCAAAGGTCGCGCTACGCTACGGCAGGAACGTGCCCGAGACCGAGACCGATGCGAACGGGCGCTACTCGTTGCGCGTCTGGAATGCAGGACGCTATCAACTCGAGGTAACCCCGGCGGAACCTGTGAGCACCGAGCCGCACCTCGACATGCTGTTGATCGGCGACGACATGACCGTCGACGTCGACCTGCCCAGCAACCGGTTGTCGGTACAGGTCATCGACGAGGGCACGAAGAAGCCGATCGCCGGCGCCGTTGTCGCTGTCCACAGCGCGCGGCCAGGCGGTCGCACGCTCCGCTCGGTCCGGACGAATGCCAGGGGCATCGCGGTGCTGCCACCGGTCTATCGAGGAGAGCTCACGCTGCACGCAACGGCGGAAAACTATTTCGAAGGGACGCCGATCAACATGATGATCAGCGACGCGACGGGCGAACGACAGATCGCATTGGCGCTCCATCGCGCGGAGGAAACGGTGTCGCTCGCGCTCGTGCTACCGAACGGCGCGCCTGCGGCTGGCGCGGAAGCGATCGCCGTGCGAGACCCGCACACCACCCTCGGGCCGCTATGGAACGGACGTGCGGATCAACACGGCATCCTAGGCGTGCCGCAGTCGCTGAACGGCGCGTTTCTCGCCGTGCGACACGAAGCCGCGGCCGGCACGATTCGCATGTTTCCATCCGGCGAGACATGGACACTGCGGCCTCCCGCGCCGATTGCAGGTGACTGGATTGACGGACTGCACGTCGGCGCCGGCATCCTCGCGTTCCTGAAGCGCAACTGACTTACAACCGCGTGAGCGCGAACATCGTCACGTCATCGGCTGCGGGCGCATGGCCCGCGAACGTTTGCACGTGGCGCTCGATCGTCTCCAGGATCTTCGTGGCCGGTTTGCCGTGCAGCGTTGAAAGGAGCGTCGCGATCGGATCGAGGCCGAGTTGATCCTCCGTCTCGTTCTCCGCTTCCGTCACGCCGTCGGTGAACAGGACGAGCGAGTCGCCCGTATCGAGCGTCGCTCGCTGATTGCGATACGGCGCGTTTGCGAATAAGCCCACCACCATGTCCGTCGTCGTGAGCTGATCGACGCCGCGCCGCGAGATCACCAGTGGCGCGACGTGCCCGGCGTTCGCGAACTCCACGACGCCCGTGCGCGGATCGAGCACGCCCACCACCATCGTCACGAACTTCGTCGGTGCGGTCTTCGGCGCGAGCGTCATGTTCAGCTCGCGCACGAGATCGGCCGGCGCCGGATCGGTGCGCGTGAAGATGTTGAACGCCGTGGCCACGCTCGCCATCACCAGCGCTGCCGTGACGCCCTTGCCGCTGACGTCGGCCATGATGAAGTAAATGCGCCCGTCGGGCCGTACCACCACATCGTAGTAATCGCCGCTCACCGTACGGCACGGCTTGTTCGTGCCCGCGAACGCATAGCCGTCGATCGTCGGCAGCACAGCGGGCAACAGGCGGCTCTGAATCGTGTACGCGGTGCGCAGTTCCTCGTCGAGCTTCGCCTTCGCGATCGACTCCTCGCGCAGGCGCGTCGTCTCGAGCTTGCGCGCCGCGAAACGCGCGATCTGCGCGATCAGGTGCACGTCGTCGTGCGTCACGGCGCCGCGTTGCGCGAGGAAATCGAGATAGAGCACGCCGAGGACGGCGTCGCCGATCATCAGCGGCGCGCAGACGGCGGAGCGGATGTTCTGCGCCACGATCGACTGCGCACGCGCGAGCTTCTCATCCTGAGAAGTGTCGACGTACGACACCACGTTGCGCTCCTCCACCACCTCTTTCAACAGCGTGCTGCTGATATACAGATCGAGTGAGTCCGTTTGATCGCTGCGGCGTAGCAACACGTTGTCGAACGTCGTGCGATCGGGACCGAGCAGCGCCAGCGCCGCACGCGATGGCTGCAGCAGCGCGACTACTTGATCGAGGATGAAGTCGAACAGCTCGCCCATCGTCCGGTCCTCGATGAACTGCAGCGCGAGCATGCCCAGGATGTTCGTGCGCGTCGTGTCCTCGACCGCGTCGGCGAGCGGAATGGCCAGGTTCTTCGCCTGCGAGTCGCTGTCGAACGAGATGATGTGCGACGCGGAACTTTCGTCGGGCTCGAACACGACTTCGCTGTCGCCGAGCGTGATGCGGTCGCCCGGCCGCAGCGGCGCGGAGCCGTCGAGGCGCGTGCCATTCAGCAGCGTGCCGTTGACGCTGCCGAGGTCACGGACCAGCCAGGAGTTGGTGTCGAAGACGATCTCGGCGTGGCGGCGCGAGAGGTACCGATCGCGGATCGGGACCGTGCAATCGGTGGCGCGGCCGAGGGTGATCAGCGGGCCGACCGGCTTGACATTGATGGGAGCGAGGTTCGGCTGAATGACGGTCAGTCGGATCGATCGCGGTTCCATGGGCGGCGCGCTATTGTACGCGGCGATGTCTCTCCTCCGAAGGTGGCTGCCCGTGGTGGTTTGGGCGGCCGTGATCCTCTCCGCGTCAAACGACTCCTTCTCCTCCGGCGAAAGCGCACGCATCCTCGCCGAGCTCCTCGGCGACCCCGTGCCGTACGCGCTCAACGTCGCCATCCGCAAGCTCGGCCACGTCGTCGCGTACGGCATTCTCGGCGCACTGGCATGGCGCGCCGATCGGCGTGTGAAGGTCGCGTTCGCGATCGGATTGCTCATCGCCGCGCTCGATGAAGGGAAGCAGGCGATGACGCTGAGGCGCACCGGCACGCTATGGGACGTGCTGCTCGACCTCTTCGGTGCGTGGCTCGGCGTCATCGCGGCAAAGCGCGTGGGGAAACCCGCGAGCGATTAGAATCCCGCGCGCATGCTCAAGCGCACTCTGCCTCTGCTCCTCATCTGTCTCGCGGCCATCAGCTCGATCGGCGCCGAAACAAAACCGCTCACGCACGAAACGATGTGGCTGATGAAGCGCGTCGGCGCGCCGGCCATCAGCCCCGATGGAAAGTGGGTCGTCTTCTCCGTGACCGAGCCGTCGTACGACGAGAAGGAGCAGTCGAACGATTTGTGGCTCGTGCCGGCCGACGGCAGCGCCGCGCCGCGCAAGATCACCGCCCTGAAAGCGGGCGAGAGCGATCCGGCGTGGTCGCCCGACAGCCGCCGCATCGCGTTCTCCGCGAAGCGCGACGCCGATGAAGTCAGCCAGATCTACGTGCTCGACGTCGCCGGCGGCGGCGAAGCGCAACGCGTCACGAATCTTTCGACCGCGCTGCGCGCGCCGAAGTTCAGTCCCGATGGGAAGCGCCTTCTCTTCGCGAGCACGGTCTTCTCGAACGCGGCCGACGACGAAGCGAACAAGAAAGCAGCGAAGGAAGAGAAAGACCGCAAGTTCAAAGTGCGCATCTACGACTCCTTCCCCATTCGCGCGTGGGACAGGTGGATCGAGCCGAGTCGCGAGCCGCACCTGCTCGTGCAACCGCTCGAGGGCGGCGCAGCGAAGGACCTCCTCGCGGGCACGAAGCTCGTCGCCGCGGCCGGATTCGCGGGCACCGGCGGCGGCAGCGGCACTGAGACCTTGAATGGAGAATGGTCGCCGGACGGGCAGTGGATCGTGTTCCCCGCGACCACCGGTCAGAACACCGCGGCGTTCTCCGAATACGCGTACGACCTCTATCGCGTCGGCGTCAACGGCGGCGAGCCGGAGAAGCTGACGACGAAGAACGGCGGCTACGGCGATGTCTCGTTCAGCCCCGACGGCAAGACGCTGTATGCATCGTTCAACGCGAACAACGGGAAAACGTACAACCTCAATCAGCTCGTGGCGTTCGACTGGCCGTCGATGAAGAACGAGCGCGTGATCGCGAACACCGATCGCTCCGTCGATGACTACGTGGTCTCGAGCGACGGCCGGATGTTGTACTTCACCGCCGAAGACTCCGGCCTCGTCAACATCTACGCCGTGCCGTCGAGCGGCGGCGACGCCAAGCTCATGCTGTCGCCGCAACGGGGCGTGTACACGGGCCTGCGCGCGGCCGACGACGCGCCGGTGCTGATCGCGCAGTGGGGCTCCTCGATCGATCCCGCCGAGATCGTGCGCATCGATATCGGCGGCGCATCGGCGCCCGAGATGACGTCACGCAATACCGCGCGAACGCGAGTGACGCAGCCGTCGCATCGCAACCTCACGTCGTTCAACGTCGAGCAGGCGCGCACGATCGACTGGGCGCCGCCCGAGCATTTCTGGTTCACGTCGAAGCGCGGGCGCAAGATCCACAACATGATCGTGAAGCCGGCCGGCTTCGATCCTTCGAAGAAATATCCGCTGTTCGTGCTGATCCACGGCGGCGCGCACAACATGTGGCGCGACCAGATCTCGCTGCGCTGGAACTATCACCTGCTCGCCAAGCCGGGCTACGTGATGCTGATGACGAACTACACCGGCTCGACAGGATTCGGCGCCGAGTTCGCGCAGGCGATCCAGGGCGATCCGCTGCGCGGACCGGCCGAGGAGTTGATGGAAGGGGCGGATGCGGCGATCGCGAAGTATCCATTCCTCGACGCGGCGCGGCAGGTCGCGGGCGGTGCGAGCTACGGCGGCCATCTCGCGAATGCGCTCGAAGCGTGGTCGGGCATGCGCTTCAAGGCGCTCATCAGTCACGCCGGTCTGGTGAATCTCGAGACGCAATGGGGTACGTCGGACATTGCATACGGCCGCGAGCTGGCGATGCAGGGGCCGGTGTGGGAGCAGAACGAGACATGGCGCACGCAGAACCCGGTGCGCTTCGCGGCGCAGTTCAAGACGCCGATGTTGCTGTCGGTCGGCGAGCGTGATTACCGCGTGCCGCTGAACAACACGCTGGAGATGTGGGCGCTGCTGCAACGCCTTCAGGTCCCGAGCCGGCTGCTGGTGTGGCCGGAGGAGAATCACTGGATCCTGAACGCGGAGAACTCGCGCGTGTTTTATCGCGAGGTCGATGAGTGGCTGCGGAGGTGGACCACGCCGGGGCCGAGGTGACAGTACCTCGGTACCTCGGAGTACCTCGGAGTACCTCGGAGTGGTTGGTCGTCGTCGCCCCTCCGAGGAACTCCGAGGTACCCGAGGTACTCCGACGTACCACGCTCTGACAGCTTCGACACGACCGTAACCGGCAGCAGACTTACAATCGCCGCATGAAACGCCTGGTTCTCCTCGCAGTCCTCGCGTTGAGCGCTCGCGCCGAACTGCCTTTCATCGAGAACGACTACCGCAAAGCCGCGGCCGAGGCGAAGGCGAAGAACGTTCCGCTCTTCGTCGAAGCCTGGGCACCCTGGTGACACACCTGCCGCTCGATGAAGGCTTTCGTCTACTCGGACAAAAGCCTCGGGCGGTACGTCGGACGGTTCGTCTGGCTCAGCATCAACACCGAGGCGCCGGAGAGTGCGGAGTTCCTGAAGCGGTATCCGATTCCGGCGCTGCCGACGTTGCTCGTGCTCGACGCGCCGCGCAGCAACGTCGTCCTGCGTTACGTCGGCGGCGCGAACATCACGCAGTTGCGGCAGATGCTCGACGACGCTGAGCAACGCGTGCGCTCGCGCGCGGAGGCATCGGCCGATCAATCGCTCGCGGCCGGTGATGGTCTGGCGGCGGACGGACAACATGCAGCGGCCGTGAAAGCATACGAATCCGCCATCGCCAGCGCACCGCGCCGCTGGAGACGCCTCGGCCGCACCACCGAGTCGCTGCTCTTCTCGCTGTCGATGCTACCGGACAAAGAAGGATGCGCGACGCGTGCGATGGCGTTGTACCCGCGCGTGAAAGGCACCGTGTCGTCGGCGAATGTGGCGGCGATCGGACTCTCGTGCGCCGTGAGTCTCGACAAGGAACACAAACAGCGCCGCAAGCTGCTCGACGCGCTGGAAACGGCGACGCAGGAAGTCTTCGCGAACAAGAACATCGTGCTGTCGGACGACGATCGATCCGGCCTTTACATCGCGCTCATCGAAGCGCGCGATGCCGCGGGCGATGAAGAAGGGACGATCGCGCTGCAGGCGCAGTGGGCGTCGTTCCTCGAAGGCGCTGCACAGCGCGCGACGACGGCGGAGCAACGCACCGTCTACGACTCGCATCGCGTCAGCGCATATCTCGATCTCGGCACGCCGGAGAAAGCGATTCCGATGCTCGAGCAATCGGAGCGCGATTTTCCGGACGATTACAACCCGCCCGCGCGCCTCGCGCTGATCTACAACGCGATGAAAGATTACGACAAGGCGCTGGCCGCGTCGGACCGGGCGCTCGCACGCGTTTATGGTCCACGCAAATTGAGCGTGCTCAGCGTGCGGTCGGACATCTACAAAGGGAAAGGCGACCTGAAGGCCGCGCGCGACACGATCGTCGAGGCGATCGAATACGCGAAGGCGTTGCCGGAAGGTCAACGCAGCGCGACACGCATTGCGGCGTTTGAGAAACGTCTGGCAGGGTTGCAGGAGCCGCAGTAGTACCTCGGAGTGACGAGGTTCCTCGGGTTCCTCGGGTTCCTCGGGGTTCCTCGGGTTCCTCGGGGTTCCTCGGGTTCCTCGGGGTTCCTCGGTCCATCCCCTCCGAGGAACTCCGAGGTACTCCGAGGTACCCCGAGGTACTCGTCCCGAGGTACTCGTCCCGACGTACTCATCACCGCGAATACTTGAAGATCGTGTACAGGATCCACCAGCCGGCTTTGATCACGCCGGTGACGGTGCCGCTGATCTTCGATCTGCCCACGCGCTTGCGATACCGCACCGGCACCTCGGTCACCCGCGCGCCGAGTTGCAGCGCGCGCACTTGCATCTCCACGGTCCAGCCGTAACGGCGGTCGCGCATGCCGATGCGATCGAGAAGGTCGCGGCGAACGGCGCGGAACGGACCGAGGTCGGTGTACTCGTGGTGGTAGATGAAAGCGATGAGGCGTGTGGCCAGCCAGTTGCCGAAACGCTGCTGCGGCGTCAGCGCGCCGCGTTCGACGATGCCGAGGGCGCGGGAGCCGATGACGAGGTCGGCGGTGTTTCCGAAGATCGGGGCGAGGACGAGCGGGATCTCCGCGGGATCGTCGGAGCCGTCGGCGTCCATGAACAGGACGACGTCGATGTCGGCGGAGATCGCGGCGAGCGCGCCGGCGCAGGCCGCGCCGTAGCCGCGCTCATCGACGCGAACGACGTGAGCGCCGCGTGCGCGGGCGACATCGGCGGTGGCGTCGCGGCTGCCGTTGTCGCCGACGATGACGTCGCGGACGATGGAGCGATCGACAGCGTCGAGCAGAGCGCCGATGGCGTGCTCTTCATCGAGGGCGGGGATGATGAGCGCGACGGGCACGGCGCCGAATTATCGGCTTAAAACACTTCGAGCCGCCTTGCGGCGGCTCGAAGCTTGTTGCGAGAAGTATTGGGTCCGGCCGGAGAGTCGCTGCTGAACGGCTAGTGGGAAGCCGTTATAGTCGTAGGTGATCGAGAGAGAGATTCGCAGGCCCCACGACTTCGTCAGATCCGCTTCATGAAGAGCTGCTAACCCTCACCGAACCCGAATGCATGATACTGCATTTTTTCAGGAGAGTCTACAATTCCGTAAGGCCTGACTCCTAAACTTGCCTGCCCAGACTATTTGCGGAGCACCAGCCGCCTTCCGAAATATCCCGCCCCCACTACTCCCACCACCGCCGCGACGATTGTCAGCGTCCGGTCCGAGCCGCGGAAACGGCCCGGCTGCCGCACCATGTTCAGGATGAGCAGGCCCGTCACGGTCAGGAACAGCGCGATGCGGACGACGTAGAGAATCTGCGTCGGACGCCGGCGCCGAATCGTGTCGCTCCACATGATCCAGAGCATCACCGTGATCGTGGCGATGGCCATCGCCGCCGGTGTCGGTCCGATCATCGCAGCGTCTCGTACTCCGCGGGCGCGTAGCCGAGGATGGCCTTCCCTTTCGACAGGACCAGCGGGCGGCGCATGAGGTTCGGATCGTTCTGGATGAGATCGAGCGCCTCCGCTTTCGAGACTTTCCTCGCGCCGAGGTTCAGCTCTTTGTAGGCGGGACTGCGAGGATTGAGGACGGCTTCGACGCCGCGCTCGTCGATGAGACGGCCGAGCAGCTCGCGCGAAGGGACTTCTTTCTTGAGATCGTGTTTGACGAGCTCGAATCCGCGACCTTCCAGGTCTGCGACTGCCTTGCGGCAACTCGTTCAGGTCGGTTTGAGGTAGACGTCGATTGTCTTCGTCATTTCTTGCGTACCCACCATGCGTCTGGAGTTTGTGTCTTCGCGGCGGTCGCGGTCGCATACTTCGGCGCCAGCTCCGCGATCATCGCCTGGACCTCGGGTGTACAAGAACCGCCGCACTGACCAGTCGTGGCCGTCGTGCGCGAGGCCACCTGCGTGAGCGTGTGCGCCCCTTCGCGGATCGCGCGCTCGATGGTCCTGTACTTGATGTTGTTGCACCGGCAGACGGTTTTGAGGCCGCGGAGCGCCGGATGCAGCGGCTGGTTTTCGTCCTCATCCATTCCGGCCGCCCTTAACGTCGCCGGCCGGTCCGGGCTTCCCGATCTGCGGCTTCGGGCGAGGCGCGGACGACCGCGGCGCCGAGCGCGGCAGCGTCAGCGTTGGCAGGGAGCGCGAGAGTGAAAACGCGCCGCTGGCCGATCGTTGCGAGCCGTATTTCGGTTTCGGACGCCGCATTGCGGCATCGTACAGCACTGCCGTAGAATGCGCCGCGTCCTGGCGTCCGCAGCAGGAATTTTGCGGCAGACGAGGCGTTAGGCTCGTTGCATTTCGTGGGGCTGTAGCTCAATTGGGAGAGCGCCTGAATGGCATTCAGGAGGTCGTCGGTTCGATCCCGATCAGCTCCACCAACTTCACGAATCAGAACCAGCGGCGCTCGAGTTCCGGGCGCCGCTTTTTTCGTCTCAGTCGGGTGGCGAGGACGACGTCATGGTGTCGGCCGTGCTGGGTGTTGATCTGACCGGTCCAGTTCGCGCCTGGCGTGCCCAGAGTAGTCGATGTCCAGCGCCTGCTTCCGCGCGCGCACGCGTTCCAGCTGTTCCTATCAACATGCCAGCAAAGGCGGTAAGTCGATGACCTCATCCATCCTCATCATCGAGCACCATGAAGATCATCGAGCGCTGCTCGAGTCGACGCTTCGGGACGAGAACGTGACGATCGAAAGCGTCGACACGGGCGAAGCGGCGCTTCTACGCCTGGGCATGAGCAACTTCGGCTGCGTCGTGCTCGGCTCGCCGGTACCAGTTACGTTCGGAAGCGAGTCGTCGACCATCCTCGATCTGTTCGATCTCCTCGCGCCGAACCTCGCATCGCGACTGGTCATCGTCACCAGTGCCCGCGCGGCAGAGATCGTCCGCCGCGCGCTGAAGATGCAGGTTCATGCGGTCTTCCTCGCTCCGTTCGACGCGGCGGAACTGCGCGACGTCGTCCGTATGTGCCGGCGCAGTGAAGTACCGCCGCGGCGGCTCTACGGGACTCCCGCGGATATCGAACAGCTCGTTACGCAGGACGCGGGAGAAACGTGAGGTCGCGAGTCTGGTGGAACAACACGGCGAGGATAATGGATTGAACGCAATGTAATGCTGCATCCTCTCCGCTTCACCATCAGGGCGCTGGCCGTTGCCGCAGGCCGTGCGCTGGGCGAGGGCGTGGCGCACATACAGGTATTGGCGGGGCGTTTCCTACTCGGTACGCTGGTACTGATCGGCGCACTCTGCGGCGTCATCGCGGTGATCTTTCATCGGTACGTGGAGTTTGCCCACGACCTGCTGATCGGCCGCGCGCTCGCGATGCCGGGTCCGTGGCGCATCGTGCTGGTGATCGTGACGCCGACCGTCACCTTCGCTCTGCTGGCGTGGCTGATCCGCCGTTTCGCGCCTCGCGCCATCGGCGCAAACCTTGCCCGCGTCCGCCGCGCGTACAACGAGAACCCGCGGCTGCTCGGCGCGAGGACGGTCACCGCGACGTTCGCCGCCACGCCGCTGTCGCTCGGCGCCGGGGCACCGCTGGGTCCGGAAGGACCGATCACCGTCGTCACCAGCGGGTTATCCGTGGCCGTCGCGCGTCTGTTGCGACTGCCGCAGAAAGCCGTTCGCGCGATGATCCCGATCGGGACCGCGGCCGGCATCTCGGCCATCTTCAACACGCCGATCACCGGAGTGGTCTTCGCGCTCGAGGAAGTGATCGGCACTTCACAGAAGGGCATCCTCGGCGGCGTGCTGGTCGGGTCCGTGGCCGCCGCCGTCGTCGAGCGGATGCTCCTCGGCGGGCGGCCTCTGCTTGCAGCACCATTCTCTACCTGGACCGACGCGCGCGAGATGATCGGCTTCGCCCTCCTCGGCGTGATCGCCGGTCTCACCTCCGGCCTGGCGATTGCGCTGGCGCACCGGCTCAAGCACCGCTGGTCGGCCAGGATGCCGTCATTCGTCGGCCGCGCCGCTCTGGCCGGCCTGCTCATCGGCCTCGCCGGCACGCTTGCGCCCGAGATCCTCGGCGTCGGCTACGACTCGGTTTCGTTCTGGCTTCACGGAGGCGGCACGGCCACCGAGTCGGGCATTGCGTTCGCGGTCAAGCTGCTGGCGTTCACGATCGCCATCAGCGCGGGGATCGTTGGCGGCACGTTCGCGCCTTCACTCTTCATCGGCACGGCCCTCGGCGCGGCGATCGGCCACGGCGCACAGGCACTCTTTCCCGGCGTCAACATCGACCCGAAGGCGTATGCGATCGTCGGCATGGGCTCGTTCTTCGCGGGCCTGATGCGCAGTCCGATCGCTGCAGTGCTGATCGTCGTCGAGCTGACCCGCGACTACGAGCTGATCCTGCCACTCATGCTGGGCGTGTCGCTGGCGGTGGCGAGCTCGCGCCGCATCTCGCGTCTCAGCATCGTCGAGCAGCAGATGGTGGACGAAGGTCACGTCGAGGAACATGGTCCGAACGAGCCGCTCGCGCATGTCACCGTGGCCAGCGCGATGACCGCCGGCGTCGTCACCATCCCGCGCGAGGCCACCGTTGCCGACGCGGCAAACCGTGTCGCGGGAACGCGATTCCTCTTCTATCCCGTCGTCGTGGATGGCGGCACGCTCGCCGGGACCGTGTCGCGTCAGGCCATCGAGCAGGCGATCGGCGACGGTAGCGGCGACAAGCCGGTGTGGAGCATCGCCGAGGAGCCGAGGCTCGTCGCAGCGGCGCAGGACCGGGTCATCGACATCGTGCAGCAGATGCACGTCCGCGGCGTCGACCGCTGCCCCGTCGTGGACTCGCAGGCCTCACGGCGCGTGGTCGGGTTCCTCAGCCCCTCCGATATTCTCCGCGTCCGGATGCGCGAGACGCCGCGCGAAGAGGCGTTCGAGCTTTTCGAATGATGAACGGCAGACGAATCGGTTCGTTGGCGCTGGTGGCAATGATGATCATCGTCGCCGCGTGCCGGCGCGCCGACGAGCAGGCCGCGGTCACGATCGCGACCACGCCTGATCTCGCGGCGAACGGAATCGTCGAGCCGCTCGCCCGGACGTTCTCCGCCGCAAGCAAAGTACGCACGCACATCATCGTGACCGAGGAGGCGTCGATTCCGGCGCTGGTCCGCGACGGTGTGGCGGACGTCGTCTTCACGACTTCTCCGGTGCTGCAGCAGGAGCTTCGTCGCGGTTCGCTGGTCGGGCTGGCGAACGTCGTCGCGTACGACGACTACCTGCTCGTCGGCCCATCCCGTGATCCGGCGAAAGCGAAGCAGGCAAAGACCGCGGCCGAGGCGCTGCGGCGCATCGCCCGCCGCGACCGCGCGTTCTGTTCGCCCATCGAAGTGCCCGATCTCCGGCACCGCGAGGCGCAATTGTGGGCAGCCTCGCCCGCGTCGGCGTCCGAGGATCGCCGCTACCGCCTCTGCCACGGCACCGCGCTCGAGGTTCTCGAGGAGGCATCGCGTCGTAGCGCCTACACGATCACGGATCGATCGACGTTCGAAGCCGCGCGAGCGAACAGCATGCTCGTTCCGATTCTCCAGCACACACCGCTCCTGCACCACCACATCGAGGTGCTGCTTGCGCGTAGCGAGCGCCGGCATCGGAATGCCGAATGGTTCGTGCAATCGGTGATGTCCTACCGCGGCCGCGAGATCATCGAGCGGCATCGCTTCGATGGCGGGCGGCGGTGGTTCACGACCGAGAGGTGAGGTCGGGTTCCTCGGCGGCTATCCACTCGAGGAACCGAGGAACCGCCGTCAAGGCGTAACGTTGAATGAATCGAACAGCCCGCTCACCTCCGGCGCGGCGCGCTGCTCCTCCGACCGGCCGACGTACAGCAACTGAAGCAGACGGTCGTCGACCACGGTGAAGCGCGCCCGGAAGAATGCCGCGTCACTGCGGAAGAGCATCCGCGTCGACGGCAGGTCGCCCGGTCGCGGCTCCTCCGACTCCAGCGTCGCATTGAGGCTCGTGAGGAGCGATGCGCGGGTGCTCGTGATCAGCTTCTGCGGGTCGAGGATCTTTCCCGGCAGCTTGCTCGAGGTCACGACC
>Ga0196977_1000116_pt1 | contig 51301 bp, 40 predicted proteins | sample S3v_1013CmetaG_FD_148634 | JGI IMG/M metagenome (GOLD analysis project Ga0196977, IMG submission 148634) | Soil microbial communities from Anza Borrego desert, Southern California, United States - S3+v_10-13C | ecosystem: Environmental > Terrestrial > Soil > Desert | place: USA: California... | reverse complement strand
AAGCGCTCGCGGTCGAAGGGCTTGAGGAGGTAGTCGAGCGCGTGGAACTCGAAGGCGCGCACGGCGTAGTGGTCGTAGGCCGTGATGAAGATGACGGGCGGGAGCCCCTCGTCCTTGAGGGCTTCGAGCACGGCGAAGCCGCCGACCTCGGGCATCTGCACGTCGAGCAGGATGAGGTCGGGCTTCAAGTTCTGTATCGCCTCGATGGCCTCGGCGCCGTTGGCGCACTCGCCGATCACGCGGAGGTCTGCGTCGAGGTCGGCCATCCCGCGAATCTTCTCGCGCGCGAGCGGCTCGTCGTCCACCACGAGGACGCGCAGCGGCGCCCGTTCGGCGGAGTCCGTCATCTGTTCTCCCTTTCGAAAAGGTGAGGCTGATTGCGGATTACGGGCGGCTGACTGCGGATGAGAAAGACAAGTCGCTTCTCGACCCGCGGCCCGCGGCCCGCCACCCACAATACATAAAACACCACGCCGCAGGAGTTTGTGGCGAAAAACCCTCCGGCGTTTCAAGTATTTCAGGTGCGTTGGGACAGCGGACGGCGACGAGGCGTTCAGTTCAGGTGCTCGGGGCCGCGGTGGGCGGGGATTTCCAGCGTCACGACCAGCCCGCCCTCGGGGGCGTTGGCGAGTTCGAGGCGGTGCGACCCGCCGTAGAGCCGGGCCAGCCTTGCCCGCGTGTTCGCCAGCCCCACGCCCTCCCTGAACCTGCCGTTCGGCTTTGAGATGGCCGGAAGCCCCGGCCCGTTGTCCTTCACCTGTATACGCAGCGAGTCGTTATCCCGTTTCGTGGAAATTTCGATGCGGCCGGGCGAAGAGCGCGGGGCGATGCCGTGGCGCAGGGCGTTCTCGACGATGGGCTGGAGGATGAGGTTGGGGACGGGCGTGTCGAGCGTCCGCGGGTCGATGTCCATCCGCGTCGTGAGGCGGTCGCGGAAGCGGACGCGCTCGATCTCGAGGTAGCACCTGAGGAACTCAAGCTCTTTCTGCAGCGAGACCTCCTGCGCGCCGGAGTTCTCCAAGGTGAGGCGGAGGAAGTCGCCGAGGCGGGCGATCATGCGGTCGGCGCAGTCCGGGTCTCTGTGGACGAGGGCGGAGATGGAGTGGAGGGTGTTGAAGAGGAAGTGCGGCTGGAGCTGCATCTTGAGGGCCTGCAACTGCGCCCGCGACAGTTGCGCTTCGAGCTGCGAGGCGCGCAGCTCGCCCTCGCGCGAGCGCTTGTAGTAGCGGAAGGCCGAGTGCAGGACGAGGATGATGCCGTAGATGCCGTAGTTCTCCGACGAGTTGAAAATGATCCACTGGAGCGTCGCCCACGGCGTGTAGGGGCGGCCCTCGACGTTGACGAAGTGGTTGATGATCTGGAACGCGCCGGTGATGACGACGGCGAAGAGCGTGGCGAGGAGGACGTGGAGCAGGAGGTTGCGCCACAGCCTCCGGCCCTCGACGGGGAAGCGCCCGGCGAGCCGCAGGACGATGATCGTGCCGAAGGCCCAGAGGTAAGGGTAGATGAACTGCTGCGAGGCCACCGAGCGCCACGACAGCGGCCGCTCGCCGAGCAGCGTCGTGTAGTAGAGCTGGCCGGTGAAGAAGAAGGCGATGACCGTCCACGCGCCGAAGACGGCCGCCCACAGCGCCCAGCGCCTCTGCCACCACACGTTCCCGGCCGCCGCGCCGCGCGCCCCCGCAAAGTCAGCTCCAGACACCTTCGCCTCCGTCCCGTCCTACGCCAGCAAGTTCAGAAGTGATGCCGCTTCCGCCCCGGCGGGAGAGTCCGCGCCAGCCGTGAGGGCGCGCCCCTTGAGGCCACGGCCGGGGCCGGCTGCCGGGCGCGAAACGCGACACTATAAACGCACCCGGCCGGGCCTGTGAAGCCCGGTGTGACGAAACGGACTGCGCCCGTGATGAACGGGCGCGGCCCCGGCCGGATTGGCACTCGCCGCCGCCGGGAAAATGGTACTAACAAACTCGCCCGCGAACTCGTAATGATAGGGCGGAAAATGGGTGTCGGCTGCCCGGCGCGGGGTGCCGGGTAAAAAGCGGATGTCTTCGCCGGCCCCCGAAACCTGACACCCGGCACCGGCCTTTTACAAATTCCTATGTACATCAACGAGAGACAGACCGGCGGCGAGTACGAGCTGCTCGTGACGGCCTCCGACCCGGAGGCGGGCTACCGCGGCGTCATCGCCGTCCACAGCACGCGGCTCGGCCCGGCCGTGGGCGGCGCGCGCCTCTGGCGCTACGCGAGCGAGGAGGAGGCCGTCACCGACGCGCTCCGCCTCGCGCGCGGGATGACTTACAAGAACGCGCTCGCCGGCCTCGCGCTCGGCGGCGGCAAGTCCGTCATCATCGGCGACGGCCGGACGGCCGACCGCGAGCGCATCTTCCGCGCCCACGGCCGCTTCGTCGAGAGCTTGGGCGGGCGCTACATCACGGCCGAGGACGTGGGCACGAGCCCCGCCGACATGGAGATCGTCCGCCGCGAGACGAACCACGTCGCCGGCCTGCTCGACCGCTCCGGCGACCCCTCGCCGGTGACGGCGCGCGGCGTCTTCCGCGCCGTGCAGGCTTCGGCCCGCGCCCGCTGGGGCACGGACGACCTCGCGGGCCGCCGCGTCGCGCTTCAGGGCTGCGGCCACGTCGGCTACTTCCTCGCGCGGGAGTTGCGCGCGGCCGGCGCGGAGTTGATCGTCGCGGACACGGACGAGGAGCGCGTCGGCCGCGTCGTCGAGGAGTGCGGGGCCGAGCGCGTCGCGCCCGAGGAGATTTACTTCGTCGAGGCCGACGTTTTCGCGCCGTGCGCGCTCGGCGGCGTCCTGAACGACCGGACGATCCCGGCGCTGCGCGTCGAGGTCGTCGCGGGCGCGGCCAACAACCAACTGCTCGAAGCCCGCCACGGCGCGGCGCTCGAAGCCGCCGGCATCCTCTACGCGCCCGACTACGTCGCCAACGCGGGCGGCATCATCAACGGCTGCATCGAGCTTCTGGGCTGGGAGCGCGGGCGCGCGCGCCGGCAGGTCGAGGAGATTTACGACACCCTGCTGCGCGTCTTCGAGATCGCCCGCCGCGACGGCGTCCCCACCTCCGAGGCCGCCGACCGCCTCGCCGAAGAGCGGCTGCGCGAGGGGATTAAAAAGCAGTAGACAGTAGACAGTAGAAAGACAGTCTCCGGTGAATCGTCCGAGTGGCGGCGTCGGCAGTCGCGGCGCGGGGCGCTACCGGCTACTGTCTACTGTCTACTGTCTACTGCTTTTTGTGGCAAACTTTGTTCCGATGAAGAGCAAGTTGAAATTTGTCGTGCAGGAGCACCACGCGAGCCGGCTGCACTGGGACTTCCGTCTGGAGATCGACGGGACGCTGAAGAGCTGGGCCGTGCCGAAGGGGCCTTCGCTCGACCCGGCGGCGAAGCGTCTGGCCGTCGAGGTTCCCGACCACGCGCTCTCCTACCTGACCTTCACGGGCGTCCTGCCCGAGGGCACTTACGGCGCGGGGCGCGTCTACCGCTGGGACATCGGGACTTTCGAGCCGGAGACGGAAGACCCCGCCGCCGACTGGCGCAAGGGCGCGCTCCGGTTCCGGCTGGAAGGCAAGCGGCTGCGCGGCGGCTGGCGGCTCTTCCGCATGAAGGGGCGCAGGCAGGGCGACCGCCCCCAGTGGCTCCTGCAAAAAATCGACGACGAGTTCGCCGCCCCCGGCCACGAGGCGGAAGTCGTCGGTAAGAAGAAGTAGCCGGTAGACAGTAGTCAGTAGACAGTAGCGCTCCGCGCCGGGGCCGGGCGACCCCGACACGCGAACGGTACGATGCCTGAAGTCTTCCTGCTGGCTACCGGCTACTGTCTACTGTCTACTGTCGTAGCGGACGGTCGTCACGCCCGCGTCGTGCGAAAAACGCCAGCGGCCGCGGCCGGCGAGTTCGCCGAAGGCGCGCCCCTCGATGACGGTCTGCGGCTCGACGCGCGTCGTCTCCATCTCGAAGGTCAGAAGGTAGGGCAGCTTGCTCTTCCACGTGTAGCGGCTGACGCTGCCGACGTGGTCGGCGCCGCCCTCGCCGACCTTCTCGACGCGCAGGACGCCGCGCCACCATGACGGCCACTCCTCGGCGCGGTAGATCAAATCCCAGACCGGCGCGAGCGGCGCGTCGAAGCGCCACACGGTCACAAATTCGTAGGCTGCCATAGGAATTAGTTTCGAGTTAAAGAAACGTCCTGAACGAGACTCGTGCCGGTGCTCCACAATCTTTTACGTCCCGGCGCGCGCCCGCGGATTTATGAGCCGCGTCCGGCCGCGGCTGAGCTTTAACCCGAAACTCGCGACCGGGAAACCGAAACTTCTTCCATGTGTCCCGACAGGCGCAGGCACCGCGGCGCGCACCCGGCGGACGCGGACATCTTCGGCGGCGAGCGCGTGCCGGCGCTGCGGCTGGCGACCGCCGAGCTGTCGTGGCTTTTGAGCCGCGGCTACCAGTCGAAGTCCGCGCTCAAGCTGGTCGGCGACCGCCACGCCCTGCGCGAGCGGCAGCGCCTCGCCGTCGGCCGCGCCGCCTGCTCGGACGAGAGCCTCGCGCGCCGCGCGTCGCGCCGCGCCGGCGCGGGCGAGGTCGCGGGCGCGGAATTGATCGTGGACGGCTTCAACCTCGTCATCACGGTTGAGGCGGCGCTCGGCGGCGGCCCGCTCTTCCGCGGGCGCGACGCGGCCGTGCGCGACCTCTCCAGCGTCCACGGCTCGTACCGCTCGGTGGACGAGACCGAGGCGGCCATCCTTCTGGCCGGCGAGGCGCTGTCGGCGCTCGGCCCGGCGTCGGCGCGGTGGCTGCTCGACCGGCCGGTCTCGAACAGCGGCCGCCTCGCCGAGCGCGTCCGCGGGCTGGCGGCCGCCCGAGCTTGGCCGTGGGAGGTCGAGGTCGTCTTCAACCCCGACCGGGAGATCACCACCTCGCCCCGCCTCGCCCTCACCTCCGACTCCAACGTCCTCGACGGCGCGGCGCGCTGGTTCAACTTCAACGAGTATTTGATCGCGAACTATTTGCCGCAGGCGTGGGTGATTGATTTAAGTAGTAGACAGTAGACAGTAGTCAGTAGTCAGTAGCGCTCCGCGCCGGGGCCGCTGACTCTGACACGCGAACCGTCAGCAGCCGAAGGTCTTTCTACTGACTACTGACTACTGTCTACTGTCTACTCCTTCTCGTGCATCTGCTTGTAGAGTCGCTTCAGGCGGTCGAGGGTGTCGGCCTCGCGGGTGCTCTTGTCGGCGCGGAGGCGTTTGAAGCGGGGGATGCGCAGCGCGTAGCCGGCGCGGTAGCGGGCCGTCTTCTGGATGTCCTGAAAATCGACTTCGATGACCGCCTCCGGCTCAAGCTCCACGTCGCGCCCGCGGGTGGTGATGACCTTCGGCTCAAGCCGCGCCGTCAGCGCCCGCAGCGTCTCCTCGGAGAACCCCGTCCCGACCTTGCCCACCGTCTTGAACTCCTCGCGGTCACGCACGGCGACGATGAGGCTTGAGAGCAGGCCGCGCCTCCGGCCGGAACCCCAGATGCCGCCCGTCACCACCACGTCCAGAGTCTCGAAGGCCGGCTTGATCTTCAGCCACGACTCGCCGCGCCGGCCCGGCACGTAAGTGGCGTCAGGGTCTTTAGCCACCAGCCCCTCGTGCCCCTCGGCGAGCGCGCGCCGGAAGAACTCCTCCTGCTCGGCCGGCCGGTCGGTGACGACGGCCTCGGTCATCTGCACGCGGTCGGTCGGTCGGAAGAGTTTCGCGAGGCGCGCGCGCCGCTCGGACTGCGGCCGGCTCATCAGGTCTTCGCCGTCGTGGTAGACCAGCTCGAAGAGGTAGAGCACGAGCGGAATCTCGCGCGCCTTCTCCTCGACGGCGTGGACGCGCCCGAGCCGCATGAGGACGGACTGGAACGGCTGTTTCTCGCGCAACTCGGGGTCGAAGGCGACGGCCTCGCCTTCGAGGATGGCGTCGCCGCCCTTCCACGATTTCTGTAGGGCGCGGACGAGATCGGGCATCGCGGCCGTGTCGTCGTTGAGGCGGCGCGAGTAGAACCTGACCTCGGGCGGGCGGCCGCCCCTGACGTGGATTTGCAGGCGCGCGCCGTCGTACTTGACCTCGAAGATGATTCGCTTGCCGGCGAACTGTTTGAAGATGCGCGCGGGGTCGTCCACCTTGTGCGCGTTCATGAACTGGTAGGGGCGGAAGAGGGACAGGCCGGCGCGCGCCAGCGCCCTCTGGCCCTTGCGGGCCTGCGCCGCGACGTGGCCGATGTCGTTCGTCATCGCGTAGAGGTGTTCGACGGCGGCCGGCTCGACGCCGAACGCCTCGGCCAGCGCGCGCCCGAGCGTGCCGACGCCGACCTTGATCCGCATCTGGTTGAGGGCCATCCGCGTGAAGTACATCGCGCCGCGCGCCGTCGTGCGCGTGAAGACGTACTCGACCAGCGCCTCGCCCGACTCGCCGCGCGCGGCCGCGCGGTTCGCGCGCCGCCACAGCTCCTCGACCGTGAGCGTGTCCGGGCCGCCGACGCGCGCCGCCACCACCTCGCTCATGTCGCCCGTCCGCTTCACCTCGTCGTCGATCTCCTCGGCGGTCGCGCCCGAAAGGTGCGCGACGACCGAGCGGATGGCGCCGGGGCCGACGCCTAACTTGTCGGAGAGTTGCGGCGAGACGACCTCGCTCAAAGTGAAGTGCGCCGCCGCTTCGAGCGTTTTGCGGTCGGCGTCGCGCAGCAACTCGGCGAGCAGCCGCACGCGCTCCGGCTCGCCGCGGGCGGCGCTGACGCGGTCGTAGGCTTCGGCCAGTTCGGAGAATTTCATCGGCTTCCTTCGGAGGGCTCGTCGGCTCCCGCGCCCCGGCGGCTCCGGTCTTCTTAGTCGCGCGCGCACGGTAGCACGCAAATTGCAGACCGGTTGTGAGCGCGTTTGCGCGGGGCGTGGCAGGGCGATGGCTAAGTCGAAAAAAGCGCGGAGGTTGGACGAGTTGGCCGCGCAGATTCGGGTCTGCACGCGCTGCCCGCTGCACGAGTCGCGTACACAGGCTGTACCGGGAGACGGCAAGTACGCGGCGCGGGTGATGATCATCGGCGAAGCGCCGGGGCGCGAGGAGGACGAGGCGGGCGTGCCCTTCGTCGGCGCGGCCGGCCGCTACCTCGACAAGGTGCTCGAAGGCACGGGCCTGCGGCGGGCCGACTTCTTCATCACCAACACGGTCAAGTGCCGCCCGCCGAAGAACCGTACGCCGAAGAGCATCGAGACGGGGACGTGCACGGCCAACTACCTGTTCGAGCAGATCGAGCTGATCGCGCCGCGGCTCGTGATGCTGCTCGGCGGCGTCGCCGCCAAAGCCGTGCTCGGCGTCAAGAGTGTGAACGAGGCGCGCGGCCGCGTGGTCGAGCGCGAGGGCCGGCGCTACCTCGTCGGCTACCACCCGGCGGTGCGGTTCTACCGCGAGGACTTGGGCGAGAAGGTGAAGGAGGACTTCGCGCTGCTCAGGCGCGAGCTGAAGAAGTTGTGAACGGGGCTTCTTTGCGTTCTTCTGCGGGCTGATTCTGCCCCCCGCTCTTTGCGTTCTGTGTGAGATGAACTTGGGGGTTCGCAAAGGTCGGGGAGTCCGCAGAAGAGCGCAAAGGGGGCGGCTCGGGGTGGCGATGGGGTTGGAAACTTACCAGAAGATGCGCGACTTCCGGCGGACGCCCGAGCCGCGCGGCCGCGTCGCGCGGCGCAACGGCTGGCGCTTCGTCGTGCAGGAGCACCACGCCTCGAAACTCCACTTCGACTTCCGTCTGGAGATGGGCGGCGTGCTCAAGTCGTGGTCGCTGCCGCGCGGCCCTTCGCTCGACCCGGCCGAGCGGCGCCTCGCCGTCCCCACCGAAGACCACCCGGTCGAGTACCTCGACTTCGAGGGCCACATCCCCGACGGCGAGTACGGCGCGGGCGAGCACATGCGCTGGGACGGCGGCACCTACGAGCTGCTCGACGCCGCCGACCCGCTTAAAGCTTTAGAGTCGGGCAAGCTCGCCTTCGCGCTGAAGGGCGAGAAGCTGCGCGGCGCGTTCTCGCTCGTCGAGATGAAGGGGCGCGGCGGCCAGTGGCTCCTCATCAAGAAGCAGGACGAGCACGCCGAGCCGGGCTGGGTGCTGAGGCTGAGGCGGCCGTCGAACGGCAAAGACACTTTGGAGGGGAAGCCGAAGGGCGGGGGGCGCAAGGCGAAGGGCGGGGGTGAAGCCGGGGCCGGCAAGCGAACCGGCGTGAGGAAGTTCAGCACGGCCGAGAAGGGCAAGGCGCTGTCGGCCCGCGCGCTGAAGTCGAAAGACCTGAGCGGCGACTTGAGCGTGAGGGTCGGGCGCGACGCGGTGCCGCTCACGCACCTCGAGCGCGTCTACTGGCCCGAGGAGGGCTACACGAAGGGCGACCTCGTCAGGTATTACGACGAGATCGCGCCGCTCATCCTGCCCTACCTCGAAGACCGCCCGCTGATTATGAAGCGCTACCCGGCGGGCATCCGCGGCCAGTCGTTCCACCAGCACGACGTGAACGAGGCCCCCGACTTCGCGCGCACCGTCACGCTCGAAGTCGAGGAGGGCGGCCACACCGTCGACTACCTCGTCGGGACGGGCCGCGCGACGCTGCTTTACATGGCGAACCTCGGGGCCATCGAGCGCCACCCGTTCCACTCGCGCGTCCGCAGCCTCGACCGCCCCGACTGGTTCGTCTTCGACCTCGACCCCGGCGAGGGCGTCGAGTTCGAGACGATCTGCGCGCTGGCCGTCGCCACGCGCGACGTGCTCGCGCGCCTCGGCCTGAAGAGCTACCCGAAGACCTCCGGCTCGCGCGGCGTACACGTCTACGTCCCCGTCGCGCCGGCCTACGACTACGGGCGGGTCGCGGAACTGGCCGAGCAGGTCGCCGCGGTCGTCGCGCGCGAGAACGCGGAGACGGCGACCGTCGAGCGCAGTCTGAAGAAGCGCCGGCGCGGGCAGATTTACGTCGACCACATGCAGAACGCGAAGGGCAAGTCGGTCGTCGCGCCTTACTCGGTGAGGCCGCGGCCGGGCGCGCCGGTCTCCGCGCCGCTCGAATGGGGCGAGGTCGAGCGCGGGAAGATCACGCCGCGCGACTTCACGATCAAGAACATGTCGCGCCGCGCCGCGCGCAAGGGCGATCTGTTCAGGCCCGTGCTGGCGGGCCGGCAGCGGCTCGAAGACGCCTTCGGGGCGGCGCGCGACCTGCTCGCGGAGGCGAAGCGGCGGCGGGCGCGCGCCTGAAGTTGTGGCCGCTCACGGGAGAGCTTCACGCGGCCGGACGAGGCCGTTTCAAGGAGGAGACACATGGCAGGCAAAAAGGGAGACCGCGAGTTGATCGACACCGGCACCGACAAGCGCTACGTGAGGCGCGACGACAAGGGCCAGTTCAAGGAGAGCGACGACGTGGGCCGCTCACTCTCGCAGGACGTGAAGACTTCGGCCAAGACGAAGGTGAGGTCGGGGCAGGGCGACCGCGGCGACCAGAAGCGCAAATGAGTTTCGGGCCTCGGGTTTCGGGTTGAAGACGACCTCTTGGCTCGAAACCCGAGACCTTAAACTCGAAAGTCTCGCGAAGCGAGGAGGAGGTTTACATCATGTCCACACGTTACAGGAATCTTGATTGGGAGAGAGACGACGACCGCTACGGCCGCGAGGACGACGACCGCGGTCGCCCACACGAGCGCGGACTCTACGGCACGCGCGGCCTCGGCGGCGGCCGCGACTACGAGGACTACGGCTACGTCGGCGGGGCTTACGGCGGCGGGGCCTACGGGCGCGGCTCGCGCGAGGCGCGCGACTACGGGCGCGATTACGGCCGCGACTACGGCCGCGAACAGGGCCGCGATTACGGGCGCGACTACGTGACCGGCGAGTACCGCCGCGAGCACACGCAGCGGCGCGGCCGCGAGGGCGGGGGCGCCGACTTCATTGACCGCGGCTACGAGCGCAGCTACCGGCGCGACGACGACCGCGGCGGGCGCGACACCGACTACGGCCGCACCACGAGCCGCTTTTACGGCCGCCGCGGCGAGCAGTACGAGCGCGAGCTGGAGCGCGACGACTACGGGCGCGGCTACGGCGCGCCCGGCGGCTTCGGCCGGCGCCCGCGCCGCGACGACGACGACGATGCGGACGACCGCCGGGAGCGCTACCGCGCGCGCGGCCGCGGCGGCGACGACGACCGCAACTGGCTCGACCGCGCCGCCGACGGGGTGCGCTCGTGGTTCGGCGGCGACGAGGACGACGACGACCGCCGCCGCGCGCCACACCGCGGGCGCGGGCCGCGCAACTACCGCCGCTCCGACGAGCGCATCCGCGACGACATCAACGACCGCCTGACCGACAACGACTGGCTCGACGCCTCGGACGTAGATGTCTCGGTCAGCGGCGGCGAGGTCACCCTGAGCGGCATGGTCGAGAGCCGCCACGCCAAGCGGCTCGCCGAAGACATCGCCGAGGCGGTCTCCGGCGTCACGCACGTCCAGAACAACCTGCGCGTGCAGCGCGGCTGGGAAGTCGGGATGGGGTCGCCGGCCGTCAGCACCTCGGCGGTCAACACGCCCGTCAACACCGGCTCGCTCGGCGACGCCGGGGCCGTCGGCTCGACCGGCTCCGCCGACACCGACCTGACCACGCCCGCCCGCAGCACGCGCGCGGCCGGACGCGGCCAGTCGTAGGGGGAGGCGGAAGGCGTAAACCGTGAATCGTAGTCGTCAGCCGTCAGTCATCAGCAAAGACGACACTGACGGCTGACGGCTGACGACTACTTTAACGATTCGCGGTTTACGGTTCACGGCTTTTATGTCTGACGTGCTGGCCGAAGTGGTGCGCGAGGCGGCGCGGCCGCTGGCGGAAGGGGGCGGGGCGTACGACGCGCTGCTCGAACTCGTCGGCGACGCGCGCTTCGTGCTGCTGGGCGAGGCGTCGCACGGCACGGAGGAGTTTTACCGCGCGCGCGCCGAGATCACGGAGCGGCTCGTCCGGGAGAAGAGGTTCGCGGCCGTCGCCGTCGAGGCCGACTGGCCGGACGCCTACCGCGTCAACCGCTACGTGCGCGGGGCCGGCGGCGACCGGGACGCGGACGCGGCGCTCGGCGGCTTCCGCCGCTTCCCCACTTGGATGTGGCGCAACGCCGCCGTGCGCGACTTCGCCGAGCGGCTGCGCGCGCATAACCAATCGCTCGGCGGCGGCGGCCCGCAGGCCGGCTTCTACGGCATTGATCTTTACAGCCTGCACGCCTCCATCGAGGCCGTGCTCAAGTATCTCGACCGCGTTGACCCGGAGGCCGCGCGGCGCGCCCGCTCGCGCTACTCGTGCTTCGACCACTTCGGCGAGGACGCGCAGCGCTACGGCTACGCGGCCGCCTTCGGGCTGACCGAGTCGTGCGAGTCGGAGGTCGTCGGCCAGCTGGTCGAGCTGAGCCGCCGCGCCTCGGACTACGCCTCGCGCGACGGGGGCGCGGCCGGCGACGAGTTCTTCTTCGCGGAGCAGAACGCGCGCGTCGTCCGCAACGCCGAGGAGTATTACCGCTCGATGTTCCGCGGGCGCGTCGAATCGTGGAACGCGCGCGACACGCACATGGCCGAGACTCTGGAGGCGCTCGCCGCGCACCTCTCGCGCGACGGCGGCGAGGCGAAGCTCGTCGTCTGGGCGCACAACTCGCACCTCGGCGACGCGCGCGCCACCGAGATGGGCGAAGGCGGTGAGCTGAACGTCGGCCAGTTGGTGCGCGAGCGTTACGGCGCGCGCGCCGTGCTCGTCGGCTTCACGACGCACGCCGGCGAGGTCATGGCCGCGGACGACTGGGACGAGCCGGGGCGCGTCAAGCGCGTGCGGCCCGCGCTCGAAGGCAGCTACGAGCTGCTCTTCCACGAGGCGGGCGCGCCGCGCTTCATGCTCGATCTGCGCGCGGGCGGGCGGGCCGCCGAGCTTCTGCGGCGCCCCCGGCTGGAGCGCGCCATCGGCGTCATCTACCGGCCCGAGACCGAGCGCTGGAGCCACTACTTCACGGCCCGCCTCGCCGAGCAGTTCGACGCCGTCATCCACTTCGACCAGACGCGCGCCGTCACCCCGCTCGAAGCGCCGCGCCGCGCCGCGCCCGGCGACGAGCCGCCGGAGACGTACCCTTCGGCGGTCTGAAGAGGGGCTAAGAATTAAGAATTAAGAATTAAGAATTAAGAATTAAGAATTGGAGTGATCGGGAAGGCCGAGGGGCGCACCGACATCACGCCACTTTTAATTCTTAATTCTTAATTCTTAATTGAGTGAATAAGGGGAGAAGCGAATGCCCGACTTGAACATACGCATCGAACCGGGCGCGGACGAGACGAAGACCGCGCAGATATTCAACCAGATCGCCAGCGCCATCCTCGCCGGGAAGTTCAACTCCGGCGACGCGCTCGTCTCGGAGCGGGTGCTGGCCGAGCAACTCGGCGTCAGCCGCAACATCGTGCGCAACGCCTACCTCCGGCTCGAAGAGCAGGGCCTGATCGAGACGGCGGGCACGTCGGGGCGGCGCGTCCGCGTGAGGCGCGGGGCGCGGAGGGCGACCGGCGGCGCGCACGTCGAGAGCGGCGACCGCGCGGCCGCGCGCGGCGCGTCGAAAGGCACGCGACGCGGCTGAGCGCGAGTCGCGGGAAAGGAGCGGACTGATGGCAGAGAAGAAGGACATGGCCGGCGAGGACAAGGAGCCGCAGGTGCGCGGCAAGTCCGGCCCCGCCAGCTCGACGCCCAACGAGGAGGGCCGCGCCCGCAGCGGCGGCGCGCCCGACGAAGGCACGCCCAAAGTCGGCAAGGGCGACGCCGGCAAAAGCGAATCGCGGGGCGGTGGGGTGCACTGAGAGGGGTGTCGGGCGACGGCGAAAAACAGCCCGTCTTCCCCGCCGCCCGTCGCCACCTCCGCCCCTAGCCTTTGCTCCTGTAGAGCCGGTAGATGAGGAAGGCGCTGCCGGCGACGGCGACGGCCGTGAGGGCGTAGATGACGTACTCGAAGAGTTCGGAGTCCATGAGGCGGATGAAGGAGCGGCCGAAGTAGAGGATGAGCAGCGCCTCGGCCGTGAAGCGGACGGCGCGGCCGGCGAAGACCGAGGCGAGTATCCTCGGCCGCGAGCACTGGAGGGCCGAGGCCGTCATCATCGTGACGCGGAAGGGGAAGGGCGGCGGCAGGGCGCTCGCGACGAAGACCACCCAGCCCGTGTGCGCCTCCATCCGCGCCTTGAGCTTCTCGAACCTCCGCGGCTTCACCATCCGCTCGACGCCCTCGCGCCCGAGCCGGCGGACGGCCACGTCGAGCAGCAGCACGCCGAGTACCGACCCGGCCGCGCCCGAGAGCGCGTAGACGATCCACATCCAGCGCGACTCGCCGCCGTGGATGAGCGCGAAGAGCAGCAGCTCGTTCGCCAGCGGGACGTAGAAGAACGACGAGTCGAGCGTTTCGAGCAGCAGCGGGCCGAAGGGGCCGAGCCGGACGAAGAATTTGATGAGCGAACGCGCCCACGACTCGCCGAGGAGGAGGAGGAGTGGCCCCACTTGTGACCCCTTGTCGGAAGATAAGTGACGGGCGCCGGGCGTCGGGCGAGGGTGAAAGACGGGTCGCTTCTACCCGACGCCCGGCGCCCCGCTTTTCATCGGTTGATGACCTCAACCCCGTCGCCGCCGGCGACGAAGGCGAGGCGGGCGAGGTTGACGAAGAGGCCGGATTCGACGACGCCGGGCAGGAGTTTGAGCTCGCGTTCGAGCGCGGCCGGGTCGGCGATCTCGCCGCAGGGGCAGTCGAGGACGTGGTTGCCGTTGTCGGTCAGGTAGAGTTCGCCGGTCTCGCGGCGCGGGGCGGGCGCGCAGCCCGTCACCTCGGCGACGCGGCGCGCCGTCACCTCCCACGCGAAGGGCACGACCTCGACGGGGAGCGGGAAGCGGCCGAGTCGGCCGACGAGCTTCGACGAGTCGGCGACGACGACCATGCGGCGCGAGGCCGCCGCCACCAGCTTCTCGCGCAGCAGCGCGCCGCCGCCGCCCTTGATGAGCGCGAGGCCGGGGCCGATCTCGTCGGCGCCGTCGATGGTCAGGTCGAGCCGCCGCACGTCGGCGAAGGTGACGAGCGGGATGCCGAGCGAGCGGGCCTGCTCCTCCGTGCGGCGCGAGGTCGGGACGCAGCGGACGCGCAGCGCTTCGTCGCGGACGCGCTCGCCGAGGCGGGCGACGGCCCACGCGGCGGTCGAGCCGGTGCCGAGCCCGAGCAGCATCCCGTCCTCGACGAGTTCGACGGCCCGCTCGGCGGCGCGCCGTTTGGGATTCGTGGCTTCGCCCATTCGCGCTATTATGTTGGCCGAACCCCGTCCCCCGCAACAGAATTGTTGACTCTCGGACACAATGGCCCGAACCGGCCGCGCTAGAAGAGAGGCGGAGCATGGCGACACAGGCGCACCCGACCGCGGAGATTGAAAGCTCGCCGCAGAGGCAACTGGTCGAGCAGGCGTACGCCCGCGCGACCGGCGCGCCGCTCGTCCTCGGCAACCGCGTCCGCCTGCTCAAAGACGCCGCCGAGAACTACCCCGCGTGGCTCGAATGCATCGCCGCCGCGAAGAGCACCATCCACTTCGAGAGCTACATCATCCACGAGGACGACGCCGGCCGCGAGTTCGCCGACGCGCTCATCGCCAAGGCGAAGGAGGGCGTCAAGGTGAGGCTCATCTACGACTGGCTGGGCGCGGTCGGCAAGACCTCTTGGGGGTTCTGGCGCCGGCTGCGCGAGGGCGGCGTGGACGTGCGCGCCTTCAACCCGCCGCGCTTCGACGAGCCTTTCGGCTGGCTCAACCGCGACCACCGCAAGATGATCACCGTGGACGGGCGCGTCGGCTTCGTCACGGGCCTCTGCGTCGGGCAGGACTGGCGCGGGCGCGAGGGGCGCGAGCCGTGGCGCGACACCGGGGTGGAGGTGCGCGGCCCGGCCGTCGCCGACATCGAGCACGCCTTCTCGCGCGTCTGGGAGGCGGCCTGCGGGCGCCCCATCCCGCGCCGCCTGCTGCCGACGCGCGAGTCGCTGCCGGAGGAGGGCGACACGGCCGTGCGCGTCATCCAGACCGAGCCGAACACGGTCGGCATGTACCGCCTCGAACAGCTCGTCGCGGCCGGCGCGCGCGAGACCCTCTGGATCACGGACGCCTACTTCGTCGGCACGAACACCTACGTGCAGGCCCTGCGCGCGGCGGCGCAGGACGGCGTGGACGTGCGCCTGCTCGTGCCCTCTTCGAGCGACATCGCGGTCATCAGCGCCATCAGCCGCGCCAACTACCGCTCGCTCCTCGAAGGCGGGGTGCGCGTCTTCGAGTGGAACGGGACGATGGTGCACGCGAAGACGGCCGTGGTGGACGGCCAGTGGGCGCGGGTCGGCTCGACGAACCTCAACATCGCGAGCTGGATGGGCAACTGGGAGCTGGACGTGACGGTCGAGGACGAGCGCTTCGCGCGCCAGATGGAGCAGATGTACCTCGAAGACCTCGGGCACTCGACCGAGATCGTCATCAGCCACAGGCGGAGGGTGCGCCCCATAGACCACCCCGAGAAGAAGCTGCCGCGCCGGAACCTCGGGAGCCGGCGCGGGAGCGTAGGCCGCGTGGCGGCCGGGGCGATGGGCATCGGGAGCGCCGTGGGGGCGGCCGTCGCCAACCGCCGCCTGCTCGGCCCGGCCGAGGCGCGCGTGATGGTGGTCGCGGCCGTGGCGCTGCTGCTGCTCTCCATCGTCGCCGTCAAGTGGCCGCGCGTCGTCACCTTCCCGCTCGCCTTCTTCGGCACGTGGACGGGCATCGCGCTCCTCATCCGCTCCTATAAGCTCCACCGCGGCGGCGTCGAGGCGAGGCGGAAAGAGAAACAGCAGCGGTTAATCAAGAATTAAGAATTAAGAATTAAGAATTAAGAATGAGCTGCCTGCCGCGGCTCGCTTCGAGATTCACGACCACGCCGAATTCTTAATTCTTAATTCTTAATTCTTAATTGAATAAGTCTGGAGGGCGAAAAGGATGCGTTGGAGAGGCGGGCGGGCGAGTTCGAACGTGGAGGATCGGCGCGGGATCGGCGGCGGGGGGCTCGCCGTGGGGGGCGGCCTCGGCACGCTGGTGCTGGTGCTGCTGGCGGCGTTCTGCGGCGTCGACCCGCGGCAGTTCCTCGATCAGGCGCCGGCCGACGGCGGCGGGGCGGGCGCGCCCGTCGAGCGGCGGACGGGCAACGCCGAGGAGGACGAGCAGGCGCAGTTCGTCCGCGTCGTGCTTGCCAACACCGAGGACACTTGGAACGCGATCTTCCGCCAGCAGGGCGGGCAGTACCGCGAGCCGACCCTCGTCCTCTTCACGGGTCAGGTGCAGTCGGCCTGCGGGCGGGCCGGCGCGTCGGTCGGCCCCTTCTACTGCCCGGCCGACGAGAAGGTCTACATCGACCTCTCCTTCTACCGCGAGCTGAAGTCGCGCTTCCGCGCGCCCGGCGACTTCGCGCAGGCCTACGTCATCGCGCACGAGGTCGGCCACCACATCCAGAACCTTCTGGGCGCGATGGAGCGCGTCCACGCCGCGCAGCAGCGCGCGGGGCAGGGGCAGGCCAACCAGCTCTCGGTGCGTCTGGAGCTACAGGCCGACTGCTACGCGGGCGTGTGGGCCAACGGGGCCGAGCGGCAGGGCGTCGTCGAGCCGGGCGACGTGGAGGAGGCTTTGACGGCGGCCTCGGCCATCGGCGACGACCGGCTCCAGCGCGAGTCGCAGGGCTACGTCGTCCCCGACTCCTTCACCCACGGCTCGTCGGCCCAGCGCGTCCGCTGGTTCCGCGTCGGCCTTGAGTCCGGCGACCTGCGCCGCTGCGACACCTTCAACACGCGCAGCCTGTGAGGGCCTCGCGCCGCGCGATTTCTGATTCCCGATTGCCGGCTCCGCGCGCGGTCGAGCGGGCCGTCACCGCGCAAACATTCCCGAAGGGCGCGATTCTCAATCACCTTTACGCGAAGGGGCGGCCGTCACCCGCCGCCCCCTTCTCTTTCCGTCACAAATGTTCGTAGCCTACTCCCCGCGGGCGGCTGTATTATTCACCGACGCGCCGGCGGCTCTTCACGCCCCGCGACGCAGTTAGGCCGAACGCTCCGGCTTTTCCCTCTCCATTGCGGAGTTATGCCGGGCGGCTCGGCTTTTCAAGGGTCGTTACGCAACTAGGCCGAATCATTCGGCATAATAATAGTTCGGCCTCTACCGTGTCTGAACGTGACGGGGAAGGGCTGGAGCAGATGTGTAAAATTCTCATCCTGATAGTGGGGCTGACCTTTTCGGCTGTTCTCGCGGGTGCCGGCGCGGTCGCCCCTCAAGCCGGGGTCACCGGCAGGCCGTGTTCCGTCCGGAAGATATATGTCGCCGACTTCGGCGCAGACCCGAGGCACGTAAACTTCCGCCTGTTTCTGGAGAAGTGGCTCTCGAAGAAGAAGTTTACCGTAGCCCGGAAGCCGGAGGACGCCGACGCCGTCCTGACGGGCGCGCTCACAATCAGCGGCGGCGACAAGCGCAGCGAACTGGCTTTCAAGGGTGCGGAACTCAAGTCGGCCGGCGGCGAGAGGGCGTGGCGCGGGGACTTCTACTTTAACACCGGGAACGCCTTCGGCTGGCTCGGCAGGGGGCACATCGAGAACGGCGCTAAGAAGATCGCCGAGGACGTGCGGGCGGCCTGTAAGTGACGCGGCCGGGGCGGAAGCCGATGGAAACGATTAAGGACGCGAGTCAGCTTTACGAAGTCGAGCGCCGTGCCCTTCATGCCGAGCGGCGCGGGTTCCGGATCAGCGAGCTTCAGATTTCGCCGACCCAGAAGGTGCCGTGGCACTATCACAGTCATGTTCAGGACACGTTCTACGTGATCGAGGGGCGCATCAGGCTGTTCCTGCGCGAGCCGGCGGAGGAGGTGCGGCTCGGCCCCGGCGAGACCTACTCCGTCCCGCCGCGCCGCCCGCACCTCGTGGCCAACGGCGGGGACGGCTCGGCGACGTTCCTCGTGCTTCAGGGCATCGGCGAGTACGACTACGTGCCGCTCGCGTAGGGGCCGCGCGGGAAGTCCGTCGCGCGAGCCGGCGGAAAACTCAGTCGACATCGCGGGGGGATAATCAGGTGTCATTCAGGTCGGGCGCCGCGGGGCTGCACCCGCTCAGCTGGTTGTTGTTCGCAGCGGGCGTCGTCATCATCGCGTTGGCCGCCTATAACTATTTCACGGGCGGGCGGGCCGGCACGTCGGTCGGCATCGGGCTGGCGAGCATCTTCATCGGCCTGTACCTGAACCGCGCCGCGAAGGGCCGCAGGGGCGGGGGCGGTTAGAGTCGCGCCCGCGCCCGGCTACTGGAAGAAGAGCGAGACGCCCATCACCAGACCCGTGGCGACGACGGCGCGGCGGACGAAGCGGCGGCCGAGGCGGTAGGCGAGGCGCGCGCCGGAGTAGCCGCCGGCGAGGGCGGCGAAGGTCATCAGCAACACGTCCGCCCAGATGACCGCGCCGGAGAAGATGAAGTAGACGGCCGCCACGCCGTTGATGGTGATGGCGAGCGCGTTCTTCAGCCCGTTCATCTGGTGGATGTCTTTGAAGCCGAGCAGGCCGAGCGCCGCCAGCATCAGGATGCCGATGCCGGCGCCGAAGTAGCCGCCGTAGACGCCGACGAGAAACTGGAACACGACCGCGCCGACGAGCCACGCGCGCGAGGGGCGCTCGCCCTCGGCCCGCTCGCCGACGAGGCGGCGCGAGATCGGCTCTTGCAGCGCGAGCAGGAGGGTGGCGAAGAGGATGAGGTAGGGCACGAGCCGCCCGAAGGTCTCCGACGGCGTCCGCAAGAGCAGCACCGCGCCGAGCACCCCGCCCGCCAGCGACGGCGCGCCGAAGAGCAGAACCCAGCGCCGCCCGCCCGCCAACTCGCGCCGGAAGCCGTAGACGCCCGCCAGCGACGCCGGCCACAGCGCCACCGTGCTCGTCGCGTTGGCCAAGACGGGGTCGCGCCCCGCCCACAAAAGCGCCGGGAAGGAGACGAGCGTGCCCCCGCCCGCCACCGAGTTAATCAACCCGGCCGCGAATGCCGCCGCCGCGATCAAAACCTCCTGCCACAGCCCCACCCGCGCAGACTAACACAGAAGCAGTAGTCAGTAGTCAGTAGTCAGTAGTCAGTAGAAAGACCTTCGGCGTCGCATCGTCCGGGTGTCGGCGTCAGCAGACTTAACGCGGAGACTACTGGCTACTGACTACTGCTTCTTTCACAGCCTCCCGGTGGCGATGAGCAGTTCGGCGTTGAGGACGGCCGCGCCGGCCGCGCCGCGGATGGTGTTGTGGCTGAGGGCGACGAAGCGGTAGTCGAGGACTTTGTCGGGGAGGATGCGGCCGACGGTGACGCTCATGCCGCCCCCGGCGTCGCGGTCGAGGCGCGGCTGCGGGCGGTCGCGCTCGTCGCGCACGACGAAGGGCGCGGCCGGCGCGGTGCGCAGGCCCAGCTCGCGCGGCAGCGAGCGGAAGGAGGCGAAGGCCTCGCGCAGCTCTTCGGGTTCGGCCCGCCGCGCGAGCTTAACGCGGACGGCGGCGAGGTGCCCGTCCGAGACGTTGACGCGGTGGCACTGGGCGCTCACGGCGAACGGGGCCGGCTCGACGCGGCCCCCGTCGAAGCGGCCGAGAATCTTCTGCGTCTCGGTCTCGACCTTCTCCTCCTCGCCCTCGATGTGCGGCAGCACGTTGTCGTTGATGTCGAGCGAGGCGACGCCGGGGTAGCCCGCGCCCGAGATGGCCTGCATCGTCGTCGCCACGACGGCCTCGACGCCGAAGCGCGCGTGGAGCGGCGCGAGCGCCATCGCCAGCATCACGGTCGAGCAGTTCGGGTTGGTGACGACGAAGCCCTTGCCGAAGCCGCGCGCCGCGCCCTGCGCGTCGAGCAGCGCGAGGTGTTCGTGGTTAACCTCGGGGATGAGCAGCGGCACGTCCTCGTCCATCCGCAGCGCCGACGAGTTGCTGATGACGGGGTAGCCGGCGCGCGCGAACGCCTCCTCGGCCTCGCGCGCGACGCCGCCCGGCAGGCTCGAAAAGATGATGTCGCAGTCGAGCGGCGGCTCGGGCGGCCGCACTTCGAGCCCGCGCGCCGCCCCCGGCATCTCGCCCGGCAGGCGCCACGCGCACGCCTCGGCGTAAGCCTTCCCGCGCGAGCGGTCGGAGGCCGCCAGCGCCGTCACCTCGAACTGCGGGTGGCCTTCGAGCAACTGGATGAAGCGCTGCCCGACCGTCCCCGTCGCCCCCAGAATCCCGACCCTGTACTTCTTGCCCATAGGAATAAAACCGTAAATCGTCAATCGTCAATCGTCAATGGAAAAAGCCGTGAATCGTGAATCGTGAAGAGAGGTTTGGGTGCCGCCCGACTTGAATGGCGAATCCTAAGTTAAGCGGGCGTCAACCGCCTTCACGATTCACGATTCACGGCTTTTTTACTATTCACGGCCTTCAGCCCTTCACCCATGCGGCGCACGCCCTCGGCGAGGACGGGAAGGTCGGCGCAGAAGGAGACGCGGAGGTAGCCTTCGCCCTCCGCGCCGAAGGCCGCGCCGGGCACGGTGACGACGCCGTGCTCAAGACAACTCTCGGCGGCGCGCATCGAGTCGCCGTAGTCGCTCACGTCCACCATCGCGTAGAAGGCCCCTTCGGGCGCGACGGCGCGGAGGTTCAGTTCGCCGGAGAGCAGGCCGAGCAGGTGGTCGCGCCGCTCGCGGAAGGTCTGGCGGATCGAGGCGCGGGCCTCGGCCGCCTCGTCCGTCCACGCGGCCGGCGCGGCCTTCTGCGAGACGGTCGAGGCGCAGGTCGTCGTGTAGCCGTGCAGCACGAGCGCCGCGCGCACCACGTCCGCGTGGCCGCACAGCCAGCCCAAGCGCCAGCCCGTCATGCTCATGGCCTTCGATAAGCCGCTGACGACGACCGTGCGCTCCGGGTAGAACTCCGAGACGGACGAGGGCCGCTCGCCGCCGTAGTACAGCTCGCGGTAAATCTCGTCGCTGACGACGAAGGCGTCTGTCCCGCGCAGCGCCTCGGCCATCACCGCGAGGTCGCGGCGCGAGAGGACGCGGCCCGTCGGGTTCGAGGGGCTGATGCAGACGACGGCGCGCGTGCGGGGAGTGAGCGCGCGGCGGAACGCCTCGGCGTCGAAGCCGAAGCCGGAGGCCGCCGGCAGGCGGTAAGTCTTCGGGCTGCCCCCGGCCATGCGGACGATGGTCGGGTAGGCGACGAAGCCGGGGTCGGGCAGGAGCACCTCGTCGCCCTCGTCCACGAGCGTCATCAGCGCGAGGTAGAGCGCCTCCTGCGAGCCGGCGGTGACGATCACCTGATCGGGCGTCGGGTTCAGGTGCGGGTAGTCGGCCGCGATCAGCTCGCGCAGAGCGGGGAGGCCGGCGTGCGAGGTGTAGCCGTTCTGCTCCTCGACGACGACGCGCGCCGCCTCGCGCCGGATCACGTCGGGCGTCGGCAGGTCGGGTTCGCCGAGGCCCAGATTGACGCTGCCCGGCCGCGCGCGGTCGAAGACCTGCCGGATCATGCTCTTCCGGATGCCGCGCAGACGCCGCGCGGGCCGGAACTCTGCCCGTTCTTCTTCTTCAGTCAACGCCGTCGCCCTTCAGTTCTCTCTCGCTCTCGAAGTGTCGCTCGCGCCCGGTCAGGGGGTCTGCGAAGGAGATCGATCTCGCCAGCAGTCGGAGCGGGCGCGAGAAGTCGTCTTCGTCCGCGGGCCTCAACTCGGGGTAGAGCCTGTCGTTAACAATCGGCACGCCCAGCGCCGAGAGGTGGACGCGGAGCTGGTGCTTGCGGCCGGTGACGGGGCGCAGCCCGTAAAGCGCGGAAGCCCCCCTCCGCCCCAGCACGTCGATGCGCGTCTCCGAATTCGGCTCGCCTTCGACCTCCTTCATCCGGAAGAAAGGCTCGCCCGGCCCGATCCGGCTGCGCCGCGTTAAAGGGAACTCTAAACCGGCGCGCGCGGGGGCCAGAGCCTCGTAGACCTTCGACACCCTGCGCTCGCGGAAGAGGGCGGCGTAGAGGCCGCGCGTGGACGGGTTGAGCGAGAAGAGGACGACGCCGGCCGTCTCGCGGTCGAGCCGGTGGACGGGGACGAGTTCGGCGGGCGCCCCGCGCCGCTTCAGGCGCACGAGCAGCGTCTCGCGCAGGAACCTTCCCGCGGGCACCACCGGCAGGAAGTGCGGCTTGTCGGCGACGAGGATGTGTTCGTCCCGGTAGATGACGCGCTCGGCGAAGGGGACGCGGGTTTCCGCCTCCAGCTCGCGGTAGTAAAAGACGCAGGCGCCGGGGCGGTAAGGCGTCCGCGCGCCCACGCGCCGCCCGCCTTCGTCCGTCACGCGCCCCTCCGACATCCGCGCCAGCCACGTCTCGGCCCCGACGCCGGGGAACCGCTCCGTCAGAAACTCCAGCACGGTCTCCCAGCGGCCCGCCGGGAGCCACTGGCGGCTCGGGCCGACGCCTTCGACGGTCGGCGGCCTGAACACTTCGCCTTCAAAATCCGTCTCGCTCACGCCGCATTCACCGCAGGTAGTCTTCCAGCTTGACGGCCCGCTCCGTCTTCTCGTCGCGGTACTTGACGATGACGGGCGCGTAGAGCGAGAGGCCCCACTCGCGCCCGCGCTCGCCCTCGACGCGGCGCGAGCCGGGCACGACGACCGCGCCGGCCGGAATCTCCAAAGGCTTCTCGTCGCCGCGCCGGTAGACCTCGCCGCGCACGAGGTCGTAGACGGGCGTCGAGCCCGTCAGGATCGTCCCCGGCGCGAGCACCGCGCCGGCGCGCACCACCGTGCCTTCGTAGATGCCGCAGCCGCCGCCCACCATCACGTCGTCCTCGACGATCACCGGCACGGCGCCGACGGGTTCGAGCACGCCGCCGATCTGCGCCGCGGCCGAGAGGTGGACGCGCTTGCCCACCTGCGCGCACGAGCCGACGAGCGCGTGGCTGTCGATCATCGTGCCCTCGTCCACGTAGGCGCCGACGTTGACGTACATCGGCGGCATGCACACGACGCCCGGCGCGAGGTGCGCGCCGTCGCGCACGCTCGACCCGCCGGGCACGATGCGCACGTTGTCGGCGACGGTCGTCGCGCGCACGGGGTAGGTGTCCTTGTCGAAGAATCGTAAGCTCGCGTGGGCCGACATGTCCGCGAGCGCGCCCATGCGGAAGCCGGCGAGGATGCCGCGCTTGACCCACGAGTTGACGCGCCACTCGCCCGACCCGTCGCGCTCGGCGGCGCGCGCCTCGCCGCGGTTCAGGGCCCGTTTGAACTCCTCGAACAGCTCGCGGTCGGCCGCCGTGAAGCCGCCGCCGCGCGCGGCCAATTCCTCGACGCGCTCACGCAGCGACATGCGTCGTCTCCCCCAGCAACCCCGCCTCGGCGAGCACGGCGCGCACCCGCTCGCGCGTCGCCTCCTGCACCGGGACGAGCGGCAGCCGCAGGTTCTCTTCGAGCAGCCCCATCAGGGCCATCGCCGCCTTCACGGGGCCGGGGCTGGTCTCGACGAAGTTCACGTCCATCAGAGGCAGCAGGCGGTAGTGCAGCGCGCGCGCCTCGTCCCAGCGCCCCGCGAGCGCGTCGTCGACCATGCGCGACATCAGGGCGGGGGCCTCGTTCGACGCGACCGAGATCAGCCCGTCGGCGCCGAGCGCCAGCATCGCCAGCGTCAGGGCGTCGTCGCCCGAGATCACCAAGAAACCGGGGGGCCGCCCGCGCAGAATCTCCATCACCTGCGCGAGGTTGCCCGAAGCCTCCTTGACCGCCACGACGTTCGCGCAGTCGCGCGCGAGCCGCAAGACCGTGGCCGGCAGGATGTTCGACGAGGTGCGCCCCGGCACGTTGTAGAGCACGACGGGCAAGCCCTCGACCGCCTCGGCCACGGCGCGGAAGTGCTGGTAGAGCCCCTCCTGCGTCGGCTTGTTGTAATAAGGCGCGACGACGAGCACGGCGTCCGCGCCCAACTCGCGCGCGCGGCGCGACTGCTCGACGGCCGCGGCCGTCGCGTTGCTGCCCGTCCCGGCGATGACGCGCGCGCGGCCCGCGGCCGCCTCGACGGTCGCCTCCGTCACGGCCTCGCGCTCGGCCGGCGTCATCGTCACGCTCTCGCCCGTCGTCCCGCACGGCACGAGCAGCCGCACCCCGCCCTCCACCTGCCGCGCCGCCAGACGCCGGTGCGCGTCGAGGTCGACCTCGCCGCCCTTCCCGAACGGCGTCACCAAAGCCGTCGCGCAGCCCCTCATCCACTCAACGTCCATCGTCACCTCCAAAAAGGGCGCCGGGTTCAGGAGCCCGCCTGCCCCCCGCCGCCCGACACATGATGCCCGACATCTTTTAGTATTTCATCAAACGTCTCGGAAAATTCGTACACGCCCTGCCGGCCCCGAATCCAGCGGGCGGCGACGAGCGCGCCGGCGGCGAAGCCCTCGCGCGAGCGGGCCGCGTGCGTGAGCGTGATCTGATCGGCCGCCGAGTCGAAGCCGACGCGGTGCGTGCCGGGGATGTGGCCGGCGCGCGTCGAGGCGACCGAGAAGTCGCGCCCGAACTCGGCCGCGACGAGCTCGCGCAGGCGCAGGGCCGTGCCCGAGGGCGCGTCGCGCTTGCGCGAGTGGTGGGCCTCCTCGATGAAGGGCTCGTAGTCGAAGGCCGCGAGCAGCTCGGCGGCGCGCGCCGCGACGCGGTAGAAGATTTGGACGCCGACCGAGAAGTTCGCGCCGTGGATGAGCGCGCCGCCCTCGCGCTCGACGGCGCGGCGCACCCCTTCGAGCTGCGCGTGCCAGCCGGTCGTGCCCTCGACGAGCGGCACGCGCGCCAGCGCGCACGCCTCGGCGTTGCGCGCGACGGCCTCCGCCACCGTGAAGTCCACGGCCGCGTCGTGGCCGCGCAGCACCCCGGCCAGCTCCGCGGCGCTCAAGCCCGCCTCGCGCGAGCCGACCACCGCCCCGACCTCGTGCCCCTCCTCGCGCGCCCGCGCCGCCACGAGCCGCCCCATCGCGCCGTTCCCGATTAAAGCGAGTTTCATCCTTCTTAACCCTGACCGCCCGCGAGGAGCGCGCGCGCGAGGCGGGCGTAGAGCCCGACCGCGTCTTGCAGCTCGCGCTTCGAGACGCGCTCGTGCGGGGTGTGCGCGTCGAGGATCGAGCCGGGGCCGAGCAGCAGCGGCTCGCCCCACCCGGGCAGGTAGGGGATGTCGGTCGTGAAGCGCACGACCTCGGCCGCGAAGCCCTCGACCGTGCGCAGCCGGACGGGCTCGGCCGCCGACATGCGTTCGACCCGGGCGCGGCCCGCCACCGCCCTTTCGAGAATTTCTTCGACCTCGGCCGACGGCGTGACGAGGCGGATTTGCAGCTCGGCCTCGGCCTCGGCGGGGATGACGTTGGGGCGCGTGCCGCCGCCGAGCGTGCCGATGTTGCAGGTCGTCTCGCCGAAGAACTCGTCGCGCGGCCACGCGAGGGCGCGCAGGTCTGCGAGCACGTCGAGCAGCTTCTCTATCGCCGACTCGCCCTCCTCCGGGTAGGCCGAGTGCGCCGCGCGCCCCGACGTTCGCAGCCTCACGCGCAGGGAGCCCTTCGAGCCGGAGGCGAGGCGGTTGCGGGTCGGCTCGCCGTTGACGAGGTACTCGCAGCCCGCGGCCAGAGGGTGCCCGTTGGCGGCGCGCGCGCCGAGGCTGCCCAGCTCCTCGTCCACCGTGAAGAGCAGCCCGACCCCTTCGAGGCCCCCGGCCCGCAGCGCCTCGGCCGCGAAGACCTGCGCGGCGGCGATGCCCTTCGCGTCGCACGAGCCGCGCCCGTGGATGAACTCCGCGTCCTCGCGCGACGGGATGTGCGGCGGCACGGTGTCGATGTGCGTCGAGAAGACGACGCGGGGGCGCGCGCCGGCCGTGGCGATGACGTTGGCGCGCCCCCCGGCCACCTCCTGAAGCTCGACCGCGTAGCCCAAGCCTTCGAGGTGTGACGCCATGAACCGCCCCGCCTCGCCCTCCTCGCCGGAGACGGACGGGATGTCAACGAGCGCCCGCGTCAGCTCGAATAAATCCATAAAGTCGTGAATCGTGGATCGAAGTTATCAGTTATCAGTCTTCAGAAAAGGCGAAAACTGATAACTGACGACCGCCTTTTCTATTCGCGGGTCACGGCCTTTCGTCACTGGCCGCCGCCGACGTGGGCGAGGAGTTCGGCCGTAGCGCACTCGAAGAAGGCCGCGTGGAGGCGGCGGACGACCTCGTTGACGTGGCGCTCCTCGATGACGAAGGTCAGGTTGATGTTCGACGCGCCCTGCGAGATCAACAGCACGTTGATGTCCTTGATGGTCGAGAAGACGCGGCCGGCGATGCCCGGCGTGTTGCGCAAGCCCTCGCCGACGATGCAGATGATGGCGCGGGCCGGCTCGACCTTGACCGCGCCGATCCGCTTCAGGTCTTCGACTATCGCGCCGAGCGCGCTCGTGTCTTCGAGCGACAGCGAGACGCTGACCTCCGACGTGCAGACGATGTCCACCTCCGTGCGGTGGCGCTCGAAGACCTCGAAGATGGCGCGCAGGAAGCCGTAGGCCCCGAGCATCCGGGCCGAGGTGATGTGGACGATGTGGACTCCGGTCTTGCAGGCGATGGCTTTGACGGTTCGCGGTGTCATCTCGGCGTCGAAGTAGACCATGGTGTCGCGCGCCTCGGGGTCGCGCGAGTTGCGGATGCGGACGGGGACGTTGCGGACGACGGCCGGCAGGATCGTCTTCGGGTGCAAGACCTTCGCGCCGAAGTAGGCCAGCTCGGCCGCCTCGGCGTAGGAGAGGCGCGGGATGGTGCGCGCCTCGGAGACGACGCGCGGGTCGGCCGTCATCACGCCCGAAACGTCCGTCCAGATTTGAATCTCGCCGGCGCGCAACGCCGCCCCGACGAGCGCCGCCGTGAAGTCCGAGCCGCCGCGGCCGAGCGTCGTCGTCTCGCCGCCCGCGGAGGAGGCGATGAAGCCGCCGAGCACGGGCACGCGGCCGGCCGTGAGCAGGGGCTCTAGTTCGGCGCGCGTGCGCGCGTCGGTCTCGTCCTTGAGCGGCGCGGCGCGGCCGTGCTCGTCGTCCGTGACGAGGCAGCGGCGCGCGTCCACCAGCACGGCGTCGAGGCCGCGGGCGCGGAGCACGGCGGCGAGGAGTCTGGACGAGAGCTGCTCCCCGTAGGAGACGACGAGGTCTTGCAGGAGCGGGCGGGGTCGTGCGCCCTCGGCGAGCGCGCGCAGGTGCGCGGCCAATTCATGCCGCGCCCCCGCCAGCGCCGCGCGGAACTCTTCGGCCGCGTCGGCGTCGAGCAGTTCGCGCGCGACCTCGTCGTGGCGCGCGAAGTGCGGTTCGAGCGCGCGCGCGGCGTCGCCTGCGCGCCCCCCCGAGGCGGCCTGCGCCGCGTCGAGCAGCGCGTTGGTGAAGCGGCTCATGGCGGAGACGACGACGACGGGGCGCAGGGCGGGGTCGCGGCCGACGAGGGCGGCGACGCGCGCGAAGGCGGCCGCGTCCTCGACCGACGTGCCGCCGAACTTCATCACCGTAACAGGCGCAGACATCCTCAGAGACACCGGGGCGGGAAGAAGCCCTTTCCATCAGTCCAATTTATGGGGGTTATAAATTCAGCCGCAAGGATACACGACCCGGCCGTTTAACCAAAGCTCCGGCCGGGCGGCTCGCGGGCGGCAGCGCGCTTCGCTGAATCGGCGCACGAACAGAAGCCCGACGGGCGACGAGCAGGCCGGGGCTAAAGACAGAAGCCGCGGGCGGCGGCGGGCCGGTCTCAAGTAACGTCAGCGTTGAGTGTTGACGTTACTTGAGACCGGCCCGCCGCCGCCCGCGGCCCCGCCCGCCGCCTGCCGCCTAGTAGGCCTCGACCTCGACGACGCGGCTGTAGTTGGCCGCCGCCCTCCTGACCGAGACACGCACCTTCGCCGTCGTCAGCGCCGGGAAGGTCAGTTTGCGCCAGACCTTGTCGTTGCCGACGACCTGCCCGCCGGGGACGAGCGCCCACGCCGAGCCAGTCCAGTACTCGACATCGAAGTCTTGCAGCGCGTAGGCGCTCGAAGTCATCGCCTCGGTCGGCTCGACCGGCGAGCTGAAGTTATCTTGCAAACCGAAGACCGATATCTCGCCGATGGTCTTCGGCCCGGCGAAGGTGACTTCGAGCCGGTCGGGGAACGAGCCGCCGGTCTTGTCCGTCCACCCGCTGCCGGTGGCGGGGTCTGAGCCCCAGTGGAGGCCGCGGCGGTCGCCGTTGATCGCCGCCAGCGGCAGCCGCGTGGAGTCGAGCGTCGAAGTGGCGGTCGCCGTCGCCCCGCTGGCCGAGGCGGCGACGTTGACGCGGGGCGGCGGGCCGGAGTCGGCCGGCCCCCACGCCTCGAACTCGGCCACCCGGCTGTAGCTGCCCAGCGCCGCGTTGACGCTGAGCCGCAGCTTCGTCGTCGTCAGCGGCGCGAAGGTGAGCTTGCGCCAGACCTTGTTGTTGCCCGCGACCGTCCCGCCGGGCACGAGCGCCCACGCCGAGCCAGTCCAGTACTCGACCGTGAAGGAGGTGAGCGCGTAGGAAGAGGAGGCCGCCGCCTCGGTCGGCTCGGCCGGCGACTGGAAGTTGTCTTGCAGGCCGAAGACCGACACCTCGTCAACCGTGCGCGGGCCGGGGAAGGCGACTTCCAAACGGTCTGGGAATGAGTTGGCCGTCCTGTCCGTCCACCCGCTGCCGGTGGCCGGGTCGCTGCCCCAATGCAGACCTTTGCGGTCGCCGTTGATGGCGGCCAGCGGCAGGCGCGTCGCGTCTAGAGTCGAAGTGGCGGAGGCCGTCGCCCCGTTCGACGACAGCGCGTGGTTGGCGCGCTCGGTGGCGGCGGCGGCCGGCGGCCCCCACGCTTCGACTTCGGCGACGCGGCTGTAGTTGGCCCGCGCCCCGCTGACGACGACCCTGATCTTAGCCGTCGAGAGCGGCGCGAAGGTGAGCTTGCGCCAGACCTTGTCGTTGCCCGCGACCGTCCCGCCGGGGACGAGCGCCCACGCCGAGCCCGTCCAGTATTCGACCTTGAAGCCGGTCAGGGCGTAGGCCGTCGAGGCCAGCGCCTCGGTCGGCTCGACGGGCGACTGGAAGCTGTCCTGAAGGCCGAAGACGGAGACCTCGTTGATGGTCTTCGGGCCGCCGGCGAAGGTGACTTCGAGCCAGTCGGGGAACGAGTCCTTCGTGGAATCCGTCCACCCGCTGCCGTTGGTCGGCCCCGAGCCCCAATGGAGGCCGCGGCGGTCGCCGTTGATGGCGGCGACGGGCAGTCGCGTCGAGTCCAGCGTGGACGAGGCGGTCGCGGTCGCGCCGTTCGACGCGAGCGCGTAGTTGACGCGCGCCGCGGCGGCGGCGAAGTCGGCCGTCTGGTTGGCGCTCACGGAGGCGAACGACTTGCTCGCGGGCGCGAACTCGTAGCCGGCGAGCGCGGGCGTCACCGTGCAGTTGGCGCCGGCCGCGAGACCCGCGAACGAGTAACGGCCGTCGGGGCCGGTCGTCGCCGTGGCGGTCTGCGAGCCGGAGAGCGTGACGGTCACGCCGGCGAGGGCTGCGCCGCCGCCGGTCACCTGACCGCCGACGGCGTAGACGGCCGGCGTGGGCGTCGGGGCGGGGGCGCACGCGAGCGTCACGACGCTGGTCGCCGTGGCGCGCGTCGCGCCGGCGTTGTCGGTCGCCATCGCGGTGACGGCGAAGGTTCCGCCCGCCTGCGGCGTCCACGTCACGCCGTAGGGCGCGGTCGTGTCGGTGCCGACGAGCGCCGGGCCGTTGTAGAACTCGACCTTCGTCACCGTGCCGTCGCGGTCGGCGGCCGCGGCCGAGAGCGTCACGCCGCAGCCCTGCAAGCTCACGGCGTTCGACGCGGGCGCCGAGGCCAGAGAGGCGCGGGCCTGCGTCGTCTCGCCGGAGGGCGCGACCGAAAGGCTCACGTCGGGCGGCGAGTTGAGGACGGTCGAGGGCGTGACGGCCAGCTTGACGAGCGAGATGTCGAGCGACTCGCCCGCGGCCGTCTGCGTGGTGGCCGAGCCGGCGAAGAAGAGGTTGCCCGCGCCGTCGGCCCGCATCGCCGTCAGTTGGTCGTTCGTGTGGCCGGGGTTGTCGTAGCGGTAGACCCAAGCCTCCGTGCCGTCGGCGCGGTACTTGATGACGGCCGTGTCCGCGTTGAAGAAGCCTTCGGAGGCGGCCCCGACGTAGGCCGCGCCCGAAGAGTCGACCGCGACGTGGCGGCCGAAGTCCGACTTGCCGGGGAAGGCGCGGTAGACCCGCTCCCAGAGCAGGTTGCCCGCGCCGTCGAACCTGACCGTGGCCACGTCGGAAGTGGCGTAGCCGGTCGCGGCGTGGAAGTCGGGGTCGTAAGTCTCGCCGGTCAGGACGACGTTGCCGGCGGCGTCCACGGCGGCGTCGCGCGCGTAGTCGAAGCCGGGCGCGGCCCACGAGCGGTTCCAGAGGAGCGCGCCGGTCGCGCCGTCGAGTTTGACGAGGAGGAAGTCGGCCCGCGCCGCGTCCGGGCGGTGGTGGCCGTAGACGAAGGCGTCGCCCGACGCATCGAGCAGGACGCCGGCCGCCTCGTCCTGCGCCTCGCCCGCCCCGCCGCTGTTGAAGCGCGAAGTCCAGAGCCGCGCGCCCGCCGGGTCGTACTTGACGGTGACGAGGTCTTTGGCCGCGTTGCTGCCCGAAGCGCCGAGCCACCCGAGGCCGGTGACGTAGGAGTTGCCGGCCGCGTCCACGGCGAGGTCGACCGCCATGTGGCCCTCGCCGAACTTCTTCGTCGAATGGAGGCGCGCCCACTGCTGCGCGCCCGAAGGGTCGTACTTGACGGTGGCGAACTCCCAGTAGAAGCGGCCCGTCGAGGGGTCGGCCGAGGTCACGTAGCCGGCGACGTAGACGTTGCCGGCCGCGTCGAGTTCGAGCGCGCGCGCCTCGTCGGTCTCGCCCTTCGGCCCGTCGTAGAAGCGCGCCCACTGCTCGTTGCCCGCGGCGTCGTACTTGACGGTGACGAAGTCCTGCCACGTCGCCGCGCCGCCCCAAGTGTGGCCGGCGACGTAGACGTTGCCGCCGGCGTCAACCTTGATGTCGGCGGCGCGGTCGGTGCTGCCGCCGGGGCCGGCGAAGGTCTTGGCCCAGAGGCGCGCGCCCGCCGGGTCGTACTTGACGGTGACGATGTCGAGGTCGTCGCCGCCGGCCGTGCCGGCCGTGACGCCCGCGACGTAAGAGTTGCCGTCGGCGTCCACGAAGAGGCGCGGGTCGGCGTCGCCGCGGCCGTGCGGCCCGTCGTAGAAGCGCTCCCACGCGAGGCCGTTCGCGCCGGGCGTCGGCTGCGGCGTCGGCGCGGGCGGCACGGGGCCGTCGGCGACGAAGTCGTAGACCACGTCCTCGACGACGCCGCCCCACGCGACGGCCGGCGGGTAGAAGGCGTAGCCCGGCTCGGCGGGCCGCAGCGTGAAGCCGCCGCCCCACCCGAGGTCGTCGAAGCGGAAGTTGCCCTGCGCGTCGGTGCGCGCCTCGCGGTAGGGCCGGTTGTCCATCTCAAGCCTGACGAGCGCGTTCGTCAAAAAGATTTCGTTGCCGGGCTGGCTCGCCGTGTGGCGCAGCCGCCCCGAGATCGAGACCTTGCGCGTGTCCTCGAAGAGCACGCGCGAGGGGGCCGACTGACCCCTCGCGCCCGCGCTGTCGTAGGCCACGGCCACGATGTCGTAGAGCTGCGTCGAGGAGTCGGAGATGGTGCAGTTGTAGGGCGCGTTGAAGTCGGTGCAGAAGACGTGCCCCTGCGTGCCCGGCCCCCAGATGAAGTCGACGCGCGAGACGGCTCGCCCGGCCGAGGCCGCGGCCTCGGCCGCCAGCGTGACGCGCGTGCCGAGGGCGAAGCTCGCGCCGCTCGGCGGGCTGCTGACGCGGACGGTGGGCGCGTTCGGGTCGGGCGTCGGCGCGGGCGTGGGCGTCGGGGTCGGGGTGGCCGCCGAGGCCACGTTGATCGTGATCTCGGCGCCGCCTAAAGCCCCCGCGTCGTCCTCGGCCACGGCGTAGATGGTGTGCGCGCCGGGCGCGGGGCTGACGAAGTCCACGCTGTAGTCGCCGGCCTCGTCGGGCGAGGTGTCGAAGCCGACCGTGCCCCACTGGCCGTCGTTGAACTCGACCTTGACGATGCGCCCGTCGGCGTCCGTCGCCTTCGCCTTGAGCGTGACGGTCGCGCCCGCCGCGAAGGTCGCGCCGCCGGCGGGGCTCGCCCAGACGACGCGCGGCGACTCGTTGACGACGACGAAGTGCGTCTCGGCCGAGGCGTCGAGGCCGCCGGCGTCGCGCGCGACGACGCGGACGTTGTAAGTGCCGGGCGCGGTCGGCGTGTAAGCGACGCCGAAGGGCGCGGCCGTGTCGGTCTGCACGAGCCGCGAGTTGACGTAGAAGTCCACGCCGCTCAGGGCGCCGTCGTCGGCCACGTCGGCCGAGACGTTGACCTGCGTGCCGCGCGCGACCTTCACGCCGGGCGTGGGGCCGGTCATCGTCACCGCGGGCGGCTGGTTGACCGGCACGTCGGCGGCCGAAGTGTCGAGCGCGTAGAAGTAGGAGTAGACGGGGCCGCCGCCCGTCGAGTTATCGCCGAGCACGTCGGCCGCGATGTAGGCGGTCTGGCCGTCGGCGGTGAAGCGCGCGCGGGAGGCGGGGAAGATTTGGCCGTACTCGTCGAAGCCGGGCTCGTCGGGCAGGAGCTGCCGCCACAGCAGGCGGCCGTCCGTGCCGACGGCGGCGAAGAAGCCGGGCCGGCCGTTGCCGACGCGGCCGCCCAAAAGGACGAGCCGGTTGTCGGGGCTGACGACGGGCGCGTTGATGACGTACGGGTCGTCGTAGCTCCAGCGCGACGCGCCGTCAGACGGGTTGACGGCGTGCAGGACGCTGCCGTCAACGGTGACGTAGACGGTCTCGTCGGGCGCGGCGTCGGGCGCGCTCAGGCCGCTGACGGCCGCGACGGGCGACTGCCAGCGCAGGGCGCCCTGCGGCGTGTGCGAGCGCAGGCGCCAGCCCACGCCCGTCGGGAAGGTGGCGGCGAAGACGTTGCCGGTCAACTGCCCGGCGACGGGCTGGCCCTGACTGTTCGTCACCTGCTCGAAGACCTTGCGGCCGTCGATGGCGTAGCCCTTGAGCGTGTCGGCCGGGCCGGCGGAGGGGCTGTTCTGGAAGTAGAACTGCGTCGGGGCCTGACCCGGCGCGGCCGGGCCGAAGGAGAGTTCCGCGCCCGTGGGGACGGTGACGCCGTAGCGGTCAACGTTCCACGCCGGCGTGCCGTCGGGGTTGAGGGCGAAGACGCCGACGCCGCCCACGTCGGTGACGCCGTAAATCTTCCCGTCGGGGCCGAGGTTCGGGCCGGCGGTGAAGGTGCCGCAGGTGCGGTCGAAGAGCCACTTGAGCGTGCCGTCGGGGCGGACGGCGAAGAGGCCGTGGACGTTGACGGGGTCGAACTGGCAGGTCTGCGCCGCGTCGCGCGCCGTCCAGCCGCCGACGTAGACGGTGCCGTCCGCGCCGACCGTCACCGGCCCGACCGAGCCGCCGAGGCCCGCTTGGAAAATCCACTTCAACCCGCCCGAGGGGGTCAGCGCGTAGAGGCGGCCGGCCACGTCGTTGACGTAGACCGTGCCGTCGGGGCCGACGCCGGCGCGCTGGTTCGTGTAGTCGGCGGCCATCCTGAAGCGCCAGCGGACGCGGCCGTCGGCGGCGCGCGCCGTGACGTTGACGGACGAGCCGTTGGCGCCGCCGGCCGTCGTGACCTGCACGGGGTTCGTGCCGAGCGCGGCCGCTTCGGGGACGTAGGCGATGATCTGCGAGTCAGTCCAGCGCGCGACGGCGGCGGCGTGGCCGCCGACCGTGACGCGGCCGCCGTTCTGCGTCGCGCCGAAGTTCGCGCCGTTGAGCTGGAAGTAGCCGCTGCGCGCGACGCTCGGCGGCGAGACGGAGGCGACGGCCGGCCCGGCGCGGTGCGTGCCGTAGAGCGCGAGCGAGGCGTCGCAGTTGTAAGTCCCGCCCGAGTCGGCGGCGGTCTCCCAGCGGTTGCCGGCGTAGGCGTCGCGCATCCTGACGGGCGCGTTCAGGGGCGCGCCCGTGCGCGCGCTCGACCAGTACCAGTAGCCGTTCAGACCTTCGACGACGAGCTGCACCGAGACGAAGTGCTTGCCGTTGGCGCGGAACGAGCGCGGGAGGCGCGCGTCTATCGCCGAGACGACGCGCGCGTCGTAGACGAGGCCGGCGCTCCCGGCCGGCAGGAACATCTCCTCCTGCAACGCGCCGGGCGCGCCGCCCTCCCACGCGTAGAAGCGGACGTAGGCGCCGCGCACCACGGGGTTGTCGGGCGCGTTGAAGCCGCGGCGGCCGTAGAGGACGACGCGGTCGATGTCGCCGACGAGGTCGAAGTCGTCGGCCAGCTCCTTGTTCATCGGCGCGCCGGCGCGCGTCAGGGTGCTGGGGCCGAAGACGGAGCGGCCGTCGCCGACCGACGAGACGAGCTGCGCGCCGGCGTCGCGCGCGACGCTGACGCCCGCGGCGGCCGAGGTGGTCGTGCCGCCCTGATTGTCCACGGCGACGGCCGTGACGGCGTGCGCGCCGCCGGGCAGGCGAAGCTCGGCGGCGTAAGGCTCGGTCGTGTCCGACTCGATTAAGAAGCCGTTGGCGCGGAACTCGACGCGGGCGATCTGGCCGTCGGAGTCCGAGGCCGTGGCCGCGACCGCGAGGGTCGCGCCGGCGGCGACGCTCGCGCCGTCCGAGGGCGCGGTGAGCGCGACGGCGGGCGCGGCGTTCGGGCCGGGCGCGGGCGGCGGGCCGACCCTGAAGCTGACCGGCTCGGAGACGCCCACCTGACCCCAACTGCTCGTCGCGTGCGCCGTGACGGAGTGCGTGCCGGCCGGCGCGTTCTGCCACGTGAGGCTCCACGGGCCGTAGGCGTCGGCGTTCGTCCCGCGCCCGAGCCACACGTCGCCGGCGTAGAAGTCGAGCCGCTCGATGCGCTCGTCGCTGCGGTTGTTGTTCGTCCGGGCCGAGGCCGTGAGCGTGACCGCGGCCCGCTCGTCGAAGGTCGCGCCGGCGGCGGGCGACGTGACGGCGGCCGAAGGCGCGCGGCGCACGAGGATGCTCGACTGCCACGCGACGGTCGAAGCGCCCGTCACGTCCACGGCCTTCGCCGTCAGGTTGTAAGTGCCGCCGGGCGCGGCCCAGTCGAACTGGTAGCGCCCTTGCGCGTCGGGCGTCGTGTCGGTGGCGACGAGCGCGGGCGGCGCGGGGGGCGCGCCGCCGCCGAAGGGGTCGACGGTCGCGGCGTAGAACTCGACGCGCGCGACGCCGTCGGGGTCGCCGGCCGCGACGACGAAGGGGATCGTGACCGGGTGGTCGAAGACGCTCGTCGTGGCCGGCGAAAGGATGTTGGCGACGGGCGTGGTGGCGACGTTCGAGTCGGCCGAGTCGCCCGCGGCGCTGTAGGCGCGGACGCGGAAGTAGTTCTGCGCCGACGAGCTGACGCCGACGCCTTCGGCCGAGACGGTGTCGGCCGGCAGTTGGCCGACGTGCGCGAAGGTCGCGCCGTCCGTGCCCTTCTCAAGTCGGAAGCCGGTCTCGTTCGAGCTGTTGTCGCGCCACGTGAGGCGCACGAGGCCGCCGCCGGGGCCGGTGTTGACCTGCTCGGCGAAGAGCTGCGAGGGCGGCGCGGGCAGGTCGCCGAAGTCGGGCGCGCCGAAGCGCGCGGCCCGCAGCGTCAGGCGGTGCGCGGCGTAAGGCGCTTCCGGGTAGAACTTCGCGTAAGAAAAGAGCGTCAGGCCGCCCGCGGCCACGACGAAGGGCGAGTCCTCGGGGAGCGGCGAGTCGGCGACGGCGAACTCTTCGAGCCGGACGTTCGAGGCCGAGACGCGCGCGGCGTAGATGTCCCCGCCCGACTGGCGCGGGAACGGGCCGCCGCGCTGATCGACCCAAGCGACGACGTACTGGTGGCCGTCCCACGCGACGGCGACGGCGGCCTGCGCCTCGGGGGCGTTGACGAGCGGCGTGCCGGCGGCCGTCGGGTCGGGCGAGGTGCCGTCGGGGTTGAGGCGGCGCGTGTTGATGTCGCCGCCGCGGCCCACGGGGTTGCCGTGCGTCCACGCGACGAGGGCGTGGCCGCCGCCGACGGCGAGGTGCGGCGAGCCGTCGTCGCCGGCCGTGTTGCCCGCGACGAAGGGGGCGGTGAAAGCGCCGTCGGCCGGCGAGACGAACGAGCCGAGGATGGAGCCGGGCGCGTCGTCGTGGTTGTTGTGGCGCTCCCAGACGACGAGCCAGCGGCCGCCGAAGGCGGCGACGCGCGGCGCGAAGTTGAAGAAGCGGTCGAGGGTGATGGGCGAGCCGACGACCGCGCCCGCGCCCGAGACGCGGACGGCCTTCGTCGTGCGAATCTGCGAGGTCTCCTGAAGGATGTTGACGACGAGGAAGTTGCCGTCGAGCCCGGCCACGTCCGGCGCGTCGCCGTTCATCACGAAGAAGGCGGGCGCGGCCGGCGGCCCCGACGAGGGCACGACGCAGGCGAAGGTCTGGCGCGCGCCGGTCGCCGAAGGCGCGTCCCACACGGCGAGGTAGGCGCTGCCGTTCCAAGCCACCGAGGGGTTGTTCGTCAAACCGGCTTCGGCGATGACGAACGGCTCCTGATCTACGGCCGCGCCGTTCGAGTCGAGGTGCTGGCCGAGGATGCGCGCGGCGCCGGAGGTCTGGCTGCGGAAGACGGCGAGGAAGCCGTTGCCGTTTGAGGCCAGCCGGGCCTCGCTCTGGCGCGGCGCGCCGAGGCCCGCCGTCACTTCCGGGGAGGCGACGCCCGCGGCCGAGACGAGCGCGGCGTTCACGTCGCCCGTGGCCGCGTCCTGCCACACGACCTGCGCGCCGCCGCCGGGCAGGGGCGCGACCGAAGACCAAGTCTGGTGGCGCGCGCCGGCGTCGAGCGTGACGCTGCCGAGCAACGCGCCCGCGGGCGAGACGCGCGCGAGGGCGATGTCGTCGCCGTCGAACTTGTAGGCGTTGTAGGAGACGAACCAGTTCGCGCCGTCCCAAGTGGGCTGCGCGGCGGCCTGCCCGCTCGCCGCGGGCGAGAGCTGGATGCCGGTCTGGTCGAGCGGGTCGCCGTCGCGCGAGACGCGCGTGGCCGTGCCGCCCATGACGGCGAAGAAGGTCTCGCCGTTCGAGGCGACCCGCGGCCGCACGCCGGGGCCGATCTGCTCGGGGCCGGGGCGCAGCGGGTTGAAGTTCGCGTCGAGCGGCATCGCCCACGCGGCCTGCACGCTGCCGACGTAGCCCTCGAAGGTCAGCATGTAGCGGTCGCCGGCGCGGGCGAGGTCGGGGAAGCTGAGGAACTGGCTGTGGTGGTTGTAGGCGACGCGGCCCTCGGGGTCGAGCACGCCGCCGTCGGGCGCGACGCGCGCGACGAAGACGCCGCGCGGGATCGACGTGCCCTCCGGCGGCAGGAAGTCCGTCCAGACGACGACCCAGTTGCCGGCCTCGTCCGTGATGACGTTCTCGGGCCACGCGCCGTTCTGCGCGTCGGAGGCGATGACGAACGGCTCGGCGTCGAGCACCGCGCCGTCGGGCGAGACGCGCGCGGCGACGATGTCGTAGGTGTGGCTGTACTGGTCGCGCGGCCGCTTGGTGAACCACGCGACGAGCCAGTTCTGCCCGTTCCACCCGACGCGCGGGTAGACCTGCCCGAACTCGGCCTGCGAGACGACGATGGGCGTGGTGTCTATGACGCGCCCCGCGGGGTCGAGGCGCGCGGCGTAGATGTCCGCGACGCTGCCGAGGCCGAGGCCGCCGTCCTGATCGAAGGCGACGATGCCGGCGCGGCTCTCTTCGTCGAGCACGGTGCGGTAGTCGGCCCAGACGGCGAGACGCGCGTCCGCGCCGGGGGCGACCTGCGGCTGCTCCTGACGGCCGGCGGCCGCGGCGTTGGCCGCGTCGCCGGGCAGCACGTAAGGCTCGACGAGCGCGGCCTGCCCGGCCGCGCCGCGCAGACCCGTGGCGGCGAGGCCGGCGGCGGCGAGGCAGACGAGGACAAAGATCAGCGCGCGCGCGCGCAGGCGAGGACGGGGCAAGCGGGGCATCGAAATAATCTTTCCGGGGAGCGCGGACAGTGAAGGGCTTCCGCGTGCCCCCGCCCGCGAGGGCACGCCGGCGGGAGCCGAAATAGTTTGTTCTTAATTCGACGGACGCTGTGGCCGCGCTGGAGGCCGGGCGTGCGTATCAACTTGTCGGGGCGAGGGCAGTAAATCCTCTCAGCGAGAGCAACCGTCGTGCCCCGTGGGGGACGGCCCGCGCGAACTCGGGCCGGGGACGCGCGGCGCGTCCCGCGGCGGCGCGTCGAACCGAAGGGGCGACGGCCGCGTGACCGTCCCGCGTCTTTAAGTTTAGGCCGAAGCCGAACAGAGCCGCGCGGGGGCGCAAAAATACATGGCAACGAGAGGCCGAAAGCCCCCGAGTGAGAACCGAAGCGGGATTAGTGTAGGGAGTTCGCGAAGCGACCGCTTTGATGTTCTCGCCGCCTCAGGGGGTGCTTGTCGCGGGGCGCGGGCGGGGAAGAATTTTTCGCGGCCCGCGCCTCCGCGTCGCCGGTGGTACGCCGTGGAACACCGCGCGGCCCGCCGTGTCTCACCGCGTAACACCGCGGGGCGGGGCTTTTGTCTATTGACCGTTTACGATTTACTATTCACCAAAATGGGCGGCAAAGTCATCTTCGACCGCGGAGAGCTGCGGCGCGTGCGCGAGAGTCTGCGCGCGGGTGGGCGGCGGCTCGTCTTCACGAACGGCTGCTTCGACCTCCTGCACGTCGGCCACGTCCGCTACCTCGCGCAGGCGCGCTCTCTCGGCGACGCGCTGCTCGTCGCCCTCAACAGCGACCGCTCGGTGCGCGCGCTCAAGGGGCCGGGCCGCCCTCTGACGACCGCGGCCGAGCGCGCCGAGGTGATGGCGGCGCTCGCCTGCGTGGACTTCGTGACGGTCTTCGACGAAGAGTCGCCGCGCGCGCTCATCGGCGAGCTTCTGCCGGACGTGCTGGTCAAGGGCGGCGACTACGCGCCCGCAGAGATACACGGGCGCGAGGAGGTTGAGGCGGCCGGCGGCCGCGTGCTCTCTCTGCCCTTCGTCGAGGGCGTCTCGACGACCGGCATCGTTGAGCGCGTCAAACGACTCCTCGCCGGCGAAGAGGCGCCGGCCTCCGCCCGCCCCCGCGCCGAAACGCGGGGCGGCGGGAACTAGCGCGAGGCGCGTATGCCGGGGGCGAAGAGGTCAGCGGCGAAGAAGGCGGCGGGCGTCGCGGCGCCGAAGCGGACTCGCCGCGCGGCGGAGAAGACCGACGACGGCCGCCACGTCATCGTTGACGGCCGCCGCTGGCGCGCGTCCGACCCGGCGCTACCGGAGGAGGAGCGACAGCGCCTCGTCAACGAGTTGATGGCCGCGCGCCGCGCCGTCGGCAAGGCCCTGCGCGAAGGCGACGCCGGGGCCGAAGCCGTCGCGCGCCGCCGCGTCCACGAAGCCAAAGTCGCCCTCGGCGAGCGCGGCCCGAAGTGGTGGGAGGAGGAAGAAAGTGCAGAAGTCAAAATGCGGAATGCGGAATGAAAGCAAGTCGTCTTTCACTCCGCATTCCGCGCTCTGACTTCTGCGCCCCGCATTATGAGTTCCCCGGTTGAATCAGTGACGTTGTTGCGTGGCGCGCTGGGGCGCGTGACCGAGGGGCCGGAGTTCCGCCGGCTGGCGGCCGAGGTCGCGCGCGGCGCGCGGGTGGTCTCGGTGGCGGGGCTGACCTCGGCCCCGGCGCGCGCGCTGGCGCTCGCCGCGCTGCGGCGCGAGACGGGGCGGCGCTTCGCCGTCGTCGTCGCCTCGAACCGCGACATGGAGACTTGGGAGCGCGACCTCGCCTTCTGGTGCGCGGCGCTCGGCCGCGGCCGCGACGAGCCGCGCGAGTGCCCGCCCGTGCTCACGCTGCCGGCCTCCGAGGGCGACCCTTACGCGGGCGCGTCGCCGCACGCCGAGACGCTTGAGCGGCGCGCGCTGACGATGTGGCACCTCGCGCGCGGCCGCGGCGACTTCGCGCTCGTCTCGGGGCGCGCGCTGCTGCGCCGCACCGTCGCGCCCGCGCGCCTCGTCGAGGCCGGGGCCGTGCTCCGGCGCGACGAGGACTTCCCGCCCGAGGAGTTGGTCGAGCTGCTTCTGGCCTCGGGCTACGTGCGCGAAGACCCGGTGGGCGCGGTCGGCGAGTTCTCGATGCGCGGCGGCATCCTCGACGTGTGGTCGCCGAGCGAGGCCGCGCCCGTGCGCGTCGAGTTCTTCGGCGACACCGTGGACTCCGTCCGCCGCTTCGACCCCGAGACGCAGCTCTCCATCGAGCAGCTCCGCGAGACGGAGGTCATCCCGATGCGCGAGCTGGCCGTGGGGCGCGACGACTTCCGCCTGTGGGCCGAGGCCGCCCGCGAGCGCTGGCCGGACGAGGCCCACGCGCGCGCCCTGCGCGACCGCACCGTCCACGCCGACGAGGGCGAGACCTTCGCCGGCTGGGAGTGGCTCATCCCGCTTCTTTTGAAGACGGACGCGAGCGCCTTCGACTACCTGAAAGACGCGGTGCTCGTCGCGGACGAGCCGGCCGGCGTCGAGCAACACCTCGCGACGACTTACGAGACCTTAGCCGCGCGTTACGCCGAGAACGAGGCCGCGGGCGAGATCGGCCTGCGGCCCGAAGAGTTGTACCTAACGCCGGAGGAACTGCGCGCGCGTCTGGACGCGGCCCCGCGCGTCGAGCTGCGCGCGCTCGGCCGCGCCGCCGCCGCCGTGGACGAGCGCTTCGCGGGCGAGAGTGAAGAGCCGGCCGCGCGGATCGGCCGGTCGCGCCCCGCGCCGAAAGCCCTGTTCCTCTTCCCGGCCGCCGACGAAGCGCCCGAAGTCGAGTGGCGCTCGCTCCCGCCCAAGCGCTACCACGGGCGCATCCCCGACCTCGCCGCCGACGTGCGCCGCGCGCGCGCCGAGCGCGGCGCCGTGACGCTCTTCGCCATGCCGAGCGCGGGCGTCGCCGAGCGCGTCTCGGACATGCTGGCCGACTACAACGTGGCGGCGCGCGTCGCGCTCTCGGGCGAGGCGGGCGCGGCCGCGGACTTCGCCGCGGTCGTCACGGCGGGCCGCCTCTCGGGCGGCTTCGAGCTGCCGGGCGCCGGCCTCGTCGTCCACGTCGAGACAGACCTGTTCGACGAGGCGAGCGACCAGAGCGTGGAACGGCGCGCGCCGGGCACGGGGCACGCGGCGACCGGCTCGGCCCGGCGGAAGAAGTCGAAGACGGCGGCCTTCCTCTCCGACTTCCGCGACCTCAAGGTCGGCGACTACGTCGTCCACATCGACCACGGCGTGGCGCGCTTCGGCGGCCTCCAGACTTTGGAGATGGGCGGCCGCAAGGGCGAGTTCATGCTGCTCTTCTACGCCGAGGACTCGAAGCTCTACGTCCCCGTCGAGCGGCTCGACCTCGTCCAGCGCTATTCGAGCGCCGAGGGGCACGAGCCGGCGCTCGACCGCCTCGGCGGGCTCGGCTGGCACAAGACGAAGGCCAAGGCCAAGCGCGCGATGCGCGACATGGCCGACGAGCTTCTGAAGCTCTACGCCGAGCGCAAGCTCGTGCAGGGCTACGCCTTCTCCGCCGACAGCCCGTGGCAGCGCGAGTTCGAGGACGCCTTCGAGTACGTGCCGACGCCCGATCAGGAGACCTCCATCGAGGACGTGAAGCGCGACATGGAGCAGACCGTGCCGATGGATCGCCTGCTCTGCGGCGACGTGGGCTACGGCAAGACCGAGGTCGCGATGCGGGCGGCCTTCAAGGCCGTGATGGACTCGAAGCAGGCGGCGGTGCTCGCGCCGACGACGGTGCTCGCCTACCAGCACTACGAGACCTTCCGCGCGCGCTTCGCCGCCTTCCCCGTCAAAATCGAACTCATCTCGCGCTTCCGCTCGCCGAAGGAGCAGAAGGAGATAGTTAAGCGCGTCGAGTCCGGCGAGATCGACATCATCATCGGCACGCACCGCCTGCTCTCGAAAGACATCGCCTTCCGCGACCTCGGCCTCGTCGTCGTGGACGAGGAGCAGCGCTTCGGCGTCGCGCACAAGGAGAGGCTCAAGCAGCTGAAGAAGCGCGTGGACGTGCTCACGCTCTCGGCCACGCCCATCCCGCGCACGCTCAACATGTCTCTGATGGGCCTGCGCGACATGTCGGTCATCGAGACGCCGCCGCGCGACCGCCTCGCCATCCAGACGCAGGTCGTGCAGTTCTCCGAGTCCGTCATCAAGTCGGCCGTCGAGCTCGAACTCGGCCGCGGCGGGCAGGTCTTCTTCATCCACAACCGCGTCGAGACGATCGACACCGTGGCCGCCCTCGTCCAGAGGCTCGTCCCGCACGCCCGCGTCCGCGCCGCCCACGGGCAGATGAACGAGCGCGAGATGGAGCAGGCGATGCTGGATTTCGTTGACTTCAAATACGATGTCCTCGTCGCCACGACCATCATCGAGAACGGCATAGACATCCCGCGCGCCAACACGATCATCATAAACCGGGCGGATCACTACGGACTCTCGCAGCTCTACCAGTTGCGCGGCCGCGTCGGGCGCTCGAACCGCCGGGCCTACGCCTATCTGCTCATCCCATCCGAGGCGGAGTTGACGGCCATCGCCCGCCGCCGGCTCGCGGCCATCCGCGAGTTCTCGGACTTGGGCGCCGGCTTCCGCGTGGCGGCTCTGGACTTGGAGCTGCGCGGCGCGGGCAACCTGCTCGGCGGGCAGCAGTCGGGGCACATGGACGCCCTCGGCTTCGATCTTTACACGCAGATGCTGGAGCGCACGGTGGCCGAGCTGCGCGGCGAGGAGATCGAGGACGAGGCTTCGGTCTCGATCAACCTCGGCGCCGACGTTTCCATCCCCGAGGACTACATCTCCGACATGGGGCAGCGCCTCCGGGCCTACAAGCGCATCGCCTCGGCGCGCGACGACGAGACGCTCGAACAGATTCGGCGCGAGACGGAAGACCGCTACGGGCGCCTGCCCGAGTCGGTCGAGCGCCTCTTCGCCTACGCGCGGCTGCGGCGGACGGCCGAGGAGTTGGGCGTCGCCTCCGTCGACCGCACGCCGGCGGGCTTCGCCCTCAAGCTGAGGGAGACGGCGCGCGTCTCGCCCGACAAGCTGCTGGCGCTGGTCGGCGCGGGCGCGGGCGCGAGCTTCAGCCCGAGCGGGGTTTTGCGCGTCGAGGCGGGCGCCGACGAGCTGATCGCCCGCGCCCACCGCGTGTTGCTCGACATCCGCGCCGAAGGTTAGAATGTGCGCTTTCGAACGGGGCGGCCGGCGCCGCCCTTCCGCGCCCCGTCTCCCGACCGAACCGGCGAACACAACTTCGAGAGCCCGCGCCATGCTTCACGCCCCGGCGGCGCGGGACGCTAACGTTTGCGAAACCTGAAGACGGGCCGTGCGCGCCCGTCCCACGCTGAGGAGTTAACACTGTGGCTTTGAAAAACATTCCGGCCCGCGCGCTGGCCTTCTTCTTCGCGGCGCTCGCCGTCGCCCTCGCCGCCTCCCCCGCGCGGGCGCAGGAGGAGGGCGTGCCCGTCGTCCTCGACGAACCCATCGTGCAGGTCAACGGCGACGTTATCATGCTCTCGCACCTCAAGCGGCAGAACGAGGAGTTCAAGGAAGTCCTCACCAAGCAGCGCGGCGCGACGCCCCAGCAGGCCGACGAGCAGGTCGCGCAGCGGCAGGGCGAGATCATCTTCAACCTCATCAACGAGTCGCTGCTGATGCAGAAGGGCAAGGAGTTGCCGCGGCTCGAAGAGGAGGTCGAGGCCGAGGTCAACCGCGAGGTGCTGCGCGTCGCCAGCCAGTCGGGCCTCAAGACGCTCGAAGAGCTGGAGACGGCGCTCCGCAGCGAGGGCCTCGCGCTCTCCGACATCCGCGACACGCTGCGCCGCCAGTACACGCGACAGGCCGTGCTCCAGCGCGAGGTGGACGCGAAGATTTATTACAACCTGACGGACGCCGAGTTGAAGAAGTTCTACGACGCCAACCGCCCCAAGTTCCAGAGCGTCACGATGTCGGAAATCTACCTCGGCCTCGCCGGCCGCAGCGAAGCCGACCTGCTGGCCCGCGCCAAGGAGCTCGTCGCGCAGGCGCGCGGCGGCGCGGACTTCGGCGAGCTGGCCGTCAAGCACTCCGAGCGCGAGCAGAACGGGCAGCGCGTGGCCCCGAAGACGAAGGGGCTGCTCGAACAGGACGGCAAGCCGCGCTGGTTCCTCGTCAGCGACCTCAACAAGCAGGTGGGCGACGCCATCAAGGGCCTCAAGGCGGGCGGCGTCACCGAGCCGATCAAGCTCGAAGACGGCTACCTGATCCTGCGCGTCAACGAGTCGGACGACGCCTTCAAGGAGAACTTCGTCCGCCAGATGATCCTCTCGGAGCGCTCCGAGAAGGAGCGCGAGACCTACCTGCGCGCGCTCCGGCAGGACGCCTACATCAAGCCCGCCAAGAGCTACGAGGGGATGATCCTCCCGCTGCTGGAGAAGGACAAGACCGAGGCCGGCAAGCGCGAGACGGCCGACAAGAAGGGCGACAAGTAACGGGAGCAGGGTGCCGGGTGTCGGGCGGCGGGCGGCGGGTTTAAGACGATGTCTTCCCCGCCGCCCGCCGCCCGACACCCGGCGCCTTTTTGTCTTTATGCGTCTTGACCAGTACCTACGCGCCAGCCGCCTCGTGCTGCGGCGGGCGGTGGCGCAGGAGTTGTGCGAGGCCGGGGCCGTCGAGGTCAACGGCCTCGCGGCGCGCGCCTCGCGCGGCGTCCGCGTCGGCGACCTCATCACCATCCGCCGCCGCGACCGCGCCCTCACCGTCCGCGCCGCGGCCCTCCCCGCCGCCAAGCAGGTCTCGCGCGCCGAAGCCCCCACCCTCTACGAAGTCGTCAGCGACATCAGGACGGAAGAAGCAGACGGCCTCCGGTAACGGCCGGCCGCCTCCGCGCCCGACTCGACCTCACACCATTTCCCGACCCGGTATCGGCAGAAAAAACGCGCCGCGCGGTCAGGGTGCGGGAGTCAAACTGCGCCCGGCGCAGGACGTTGATCGCCGTCCGCCGACCCTCACCCGACTCGCCCGTTTTGTTTTCGTTCGCCTTTCACGCGGCGGGCGCGAGTTTGTCGCGGGGGCTGTTTTAAATCGGAACGGGGCGGAAGTGGAAAAGTGGCGTAATTGGGCGTGTGTGTAGGTGGAACGCAACTTGCCCCGCCCTCACACTGGCAACCGTGAACTGCATCCTCGATAAACGGTCCACAGAACACCGGGGTTTTTTATGAGCATTCTGAGCAGCATCTTCACTGACGACTTGGCGATTGACCTCGGCACGGTCAACACGCTCATCTACGCGCCCGAACGCGGCATCGTCCTGAACGAGCCGTCGGCCGTGGCGATTCACAAATACACGGGTGAAGTCCTCTCGGTCGGCCGGGAGGCTTACAAGATGCTCGGCCGCGAGCCGAAGGACGTGGAAGTCTTCCGCCCCGTCCGCAACGGCACCATCGACAACTTCGACGCGACCGAGAAGATGCTCAAGGCATTCATCAGCCGCGTGCTGGGCGGCAACCACAAGCGCAGCCACGTCTGCGTCGGCGTGCCCGGCTCCTCCACCTCGCTCGAACAGCGGTCGGTGCGCGACGCGGCGCGCGACGCGAAGGCGACGCGCGTTGACCTCGTTGACGAGGGCCTCTGCGCCGCCCTCGGCGCGGGCCTCAACTTCGACGACGAGCGCGCCCATCTGGTCGTGGACATCGGCGGCGGCACCACCAACGTCGCCATCGTCGCCTCGGGGGCCGTCGTCTCGTCGGCCAGCCTGCCGGCGGCCGGCAACGCGATGGACGAGGCCATCCGCGACTACGTCCGCGCCAAGTACGAAATGCAGCTCGGCGAGCGCACGGCCGAGCAGTTGAAGCTGGAGGCCAGCGCGGCGCTCGCCGAGGCCGAGGGCGCGGAGCGCCGCATCGAGATCGTCGGCAAGCAGGTGACGGACGGGCTGGCGAAGGCCGTCGAGATCACGGCCGGCGAGGTGCGCGAGGCTCTGGAGCCGGTCGTCGTCGAGATCATCAACGGCGCGCGCCGGGCGGTCGAAGAGTCGAAGCCCGACGTGACGGCCGACATCTACCAGACGGGCCTGATCCTGACGGGCGGCGGCGCGCTGCTCGGCGGGCTGGCCGAGCGCTTGCAGAAGGAGCTGCGGCTGCACGTGGCCGTGGCCGAAGAGCCTCTGGCGGCCGTCGGGCTGGGCGCGGGCCGGCTGCTCGCCAACAAGGAGCGGCTCCAGCGCGCGGCCATCCGCGACGACGTGCCGGTCTGGCAGGCGCAGCAGGAACTCGTCGTCAACTGGTAAGTTTTGCGGTCGAGCGAAGGGGGGAAGTGAAGAGGGCGCGGGCCGTTTCGGCTTCGCGCCCTCTTCCTCTTTCCGGGGCCCGCGCGCCCTCCGCGTTGAGACGAACTGACGCCGCGCTCAACCTTCGGTAATCGAGTCCGGCCGGCGCGACCCGCTCGCCACCGCTCGCGCCCCTGACCCCGGCTCGCCGGGGGCGAGCAGTTTGTCGTCGGCGGGGGCCGGTTCGGCTTCGATGAGTTCGGCCGTTTCGCCGCCGGGCGCGGGCGGGAGCAGGGCGAGGCCGAGGACGTAGAGCGCGAGGGCGAAGAAGGAGACGTAGCCGGTGGCGGGCGCGAAGACTCGCGCGTCGAGCGTGCCGAGCGTCGCGCCTTCGAGCACGACGCCGGCCAGCCGCTTCAGCCAACCGCCTTCGGGCTCGTAGAGCGAGGCGAGCAGCATGTGCTTGAGGACGAAGGCCGTGCCGAACAGGGCCGCGAGGCCGCGCAGCAGGCGGCGCGCGTCGAACGCCGCGAACTGATTCTGCCAGAGCGTCCACAGGAAGAAGAAGGAGAAGACCCAGCGCAGCAGGCCCCGCTCGGGCAGCACCGAGTTGAAGCTCTGCGCCGAGGCGAAGAAGAGCGCGCCGAGCGTCAGCGCGTGCGAGACGTTGGTGAGCACCGCGTGCTCGGCCGACAGCCAGCGCCCCACGACGACCGCGCCGCCGCGCGCGAACAGCGCGAGCAGCATCGCCGCCAGAATCAGCGTGACGAGGGGCGGCGGGACGAACACGAGCGCCCCCGCCTCGGCGCTCACGCGCAGACCGCCGAGCAGCGCCACCGTCAAAAAGATCGTCGGCAGCAGCACGGACTCGACCAGCGCGCGGTTCCTCTCGCGGTTATTCATTTACGCTCGCGGAAAACCTTCAGCGGGTTGAAGTCGTCGGTCGTGCGCTCAAGGCCCTGTTGGAGTTCCGCCTTCAGCTCGGCCGGCGTGTGGATTTTCAGCTCGGGGTCTTCGACCGCGAGCGCGCCTCTGGGGGCGAGTTCGGCGGCGCGCGCCGCCGCTTCGAGGCCCTGACGGAAGAGCGCGTCGTCGTTGTAGACGCGGCCCCAGCCCTGACGGTAGAAGGAGTAGGCGATGTAGAACTGCGTGCGCGCGTCGCGCGAGGCCGGGTCGGCCCGCGCCCACTCGTCGCGGGCGGCCGCGTACTGCTCGCGCAGGAAGAGCGCGCGCCCCGCCTCGAAGCGCGCGCGGTCGACCTCGTAGGTTCCGGCCGCCGCGCTCGCGCGCGCCGCGACTTCGCCCACCGAGCGCGGCTCGGCCGCGTAGAGCCACACGACGAAGGCCGCGAAGAGGCACGTCCACGCGACGCCGACGCTTTGGATGAGCCTGTGCCGCATTGCTATAATCCGTATCCGGTCGAAAGTCTCAGACAGACGTTGGTCGAAAGGATAACCGATTTCCGTGACGAAAACATTCTTCGCCGCCATCGCGCTCGCCGCCTCGCTCGCCGCCGCCTCGAACGCGCAGGATCACCAGCACCAACACCCGACGCCGCGCCGCGCCGAAGAGGGCAGCGGCGAGAAGATGTCGGCCGCCGAGGCTTTGAAGGCCGGCGGCGGGCGCATCAAAAGGGGCGCGGCCGTCGGCTCGTCGCCGGCCGTGGCCTTCGCCGACGTGCTGAAGGAGCCGGCGAAGTACGCCGGCAAGGCGGTCGTCGTCGAGGGCGTCGTCGAGCGCGTCTGTCAGGCGCAGGGCTGCTGGATGCAGATCGCGCCCGAGGCCGGCGCGGCCGACAGCGTCCGCGTCACCTTCGACCACAAGTTCTTCGTGCCGAAGGACGCCGACAAGCTGAAGTTCCGCGCCGAGGGCACGTTCGCCGTCAAGTATCTGACCGAGGACGAGGCCACGCACTTGGAGAAGGAGGGCGCGCGCCTCAGGCGCGACAAGGACGGCGAGGCCACCGAACTGACCTTCGACGCCACCGGCGTCGAGCTTTGGAAGTAAAGGAAGGTGACGGGCGCCGGGCGCCGGGATTCGCGGAGGCGAATCCCGGCACCCGAGACCCGGCGCCACATTCTTATGAAGCCGTTTAAAATTCGGGATGTCGAGATCAACCCGCCGCTCGTGCTGTCGCCGATGGCGGGCGTGACGGACGTGCCGTTCCGCGCGCTGCTGAAGCGGCGCGGCGGCATCGGGCTGACGGTCTCGGAGTTCATCTCGGTCGAGGGGCTGACGCGCAACAACCCGAAGTCGAAGCGGCAGATGCGCTTCCACGAGTACGAGCGCCCCTTCGCCGTGCAAATCTTCGGCGGCCAGCCCGAGCGGATGCGGATGGCCGCCGAGATGGCCGAGGAGGTCGGCGCCGACATCCTCGACGTGAACTGCGGCTGCCCGGCGCCGAAAGTGGTCAGGCACGGCGGCGGGTCGGGGCTGCTGCGCGACCTGCCGCGCCTCGAAACGATCCTCAAAGAGATCAAGCGGGCGATCACCATCCCGCTCACGGTTAAGATTCGCGCCGGCTTCTACGACAGCCACCGCAACGCCGTCGAGGTGGCGCGCATGGCCGAGGCCTGCGGCGTCGAGCACATCGCGCTGCACGGGCGCACGAAGGAGCAGGCCTACAAGGGCTGGGCCGACTGGGACTTGGTCAGGCAGGTGAAGGAGGCCGTCGGCGTCCCGGTCTCGGGCAGCGGCGACGTGGTGACGGTCGAGGACGCCTTCAGGCGTTGGCGCGAGACGAACTGCGACGGCGTGCTCATCGGGCGCGGCGCGATGGCGAACCCGTGGATTTTCCGTCAGGTCGAGGACGCGCTCGCGGGCCGCGAGCCGTACCGGCCGACGCTCGACGACAAGCGCGCCGTGCTCGTCGAATACTTCGAGCTGCTGCGGGCCGACATGCCGGAGTTCGCCGCGGTCGGCCGCATGAAGCAGCTCGCCGGCCAGTTCACGAAGGGCCTCGTCGGCGGCGCGCGCTTCCGGCAGGTCATCTACCACGCGCACACGGTGACGGAAGTCCTCGACCGCATCGGCGAGTATTTCGAGACGGTCGCGGCCGGCCGCTTCTACGTCGGCGAGGGCGAGCCGCCGCCCGAGGAGCAGGAAGCGCCCGCGCTCGACTCGTGCGAGGCCGCGTCGGTTTAAGGGAAGGCGGGAGGCGGAAAGCGGGAGGCGGTCAGGGCACGGGTCACCGTTCCTGACCGCCTCCCGCTTTCCGCCTCTCCGCGTCTCGGTGGCTAAATGTTTACGAACGCGCGGGGCGGTGCGGTGCCTGAATCCCGCCCCGCCCCGCGCGCTTCGCGCCCGCCGCCGGTTAGAGGGCGGCGAGGTGCGGTTCGGTGGAGGCGGCGACGCGCGCGTGCACGTCGGCCAGCACCGAGCGGCTGAGGCCGAGCATGGCGAGGCGGTCGGAGCCGAGCGCGTCGAGGGCCGAGAAGTCGCCGCTCTCGTTAACGCGCGCCACGGAGTCGGCCGTGTGCAGGAGCAGGGCGACGGGCGCGTTGATGCGCAAAACGTCGTGGTGGGCCTGAACGGCCGCCGTCAGCGCGCGCGGCAGGCGGCACGCCTCCAGAATCCACTGGCCGACCTGAGCGTGGTCAACGCCGAAGGAGGCGACCTCCTCCGCGATGCGCGCCGCCTCGTCCAAGCCGCGCGCGGCCTCGGCCCGCGCCGGGAAGAGCGCGGCCAGAAGCGTCTCGCCCAAGTCGTGCAGCAGGCCGACGGTGTACGCCTCGTCCTCGCCGATGAGGCCCGTGCGGGCGGCGAGCAGGCGGGCCGCCTCGGCCGCGCGCAGCGCGCGCTCCCAGCGGCGCCGCGACTCGGGGTCGTCGCGGTCGACGTTGCCGACGCGCGCCACGAGCAGCGCGAGCCGCGTCTCGCCGAGCCGCGCGCAGGCTTCGCCGAGGCTGGCCGTCGGCTCGGCCGTGTACTTCGTGTTGGCCTCGTGCAGGACGCGCGCGGCGAGGACGGGGTCGCTCTCGACCTCGCGCCGCAGCTCGTCCGGCGAGGGCTCGTGTTCGCAGAGGGCGAAGGAGCTTTCGGTGAGCAGCCCGCCCCACGTCTCGGGCGAGACGCGGGCGCGGATGGCCGCGAGCGCTTCGAGGCCGAGGAAGGCGCCGACGACCTCGGGGTCGAACTGCGCGCCCGACTGCCGCTCGATGATCCTCACCGCCTGCTCGTGGTCGCACGCCTCGCGGAAGGGGCGCGGGCTGGTCATCGCGTCGTAGGCGTCGGTGAGGTGGATGATGCGCGAGGCGAGCGGGATCATCTCGCCCGCGAGGCCCTCGGGGTAGCCCGCGCCGTCGAAGTGCTCGTGGTGGTGGCGGATGATGTCGGCCACGTCCTCCATGTCGGGGACGCCGGCGAGCATGCGCGCGCCGCGCTCGGCGTGCTGGCGGACGACCTCGCGCTCGTCGGCCGTCAGCACGTCGGGCTTGAAGAGGACGTGGTCGGGCGTGGCGATCTTGCCGATGTCGTGGAGCAGCGCGGCGAGGGAGAGGCGCTCCAGCTCGCGCGCGTCGAGGCCGAGCCGGCGGCCGACCGCCGCCGCGTAGCCCGACACGCGGCGGGCGTGGCCGTGCGTGTACTCGTCTTTGGCTTCGAGCGCGTCGGCGATGGTGCGGACGAAGCTGTGCGCCATCTCCTGAAGGCGCGCGCTCAGGCGCTCGTGGGCGCGCGTCAGCTCGTGGTGGCTGCGGTTGGCCTCGTAGTGTTCGAGGGCGCGCGCGGCCGTGAGGCGGAGGTCGTCGTTGTCCCACGGCTTGGTCAGGTAGCGGTAGACCTGCCCGCAGTTGATGGCCTCGACGAGCGCCTCCATGTCGGTGTAGCCGGTCAGCACGATGCGCACCATGTGCGGGCGCAGCGGGGCCGTGC
>Ga0196977_1000115_pt1 | contig 51447 bp, 70 predicted proteins | sample S3v_1013CmetaG_FD_148634 | JGI IMG/M metagenome (GOLD analysis project Ga0196977, IMG submission 148634) | Soil microbial communities from Anza Borrego desert, Southern California, United States - S3+v_10-13C | ecosystem: Environmental > Terrestrial > Soil > Desert | place: USA: California... | reverse complement strand
CGAACTCATCCATGTTCGTGCGCCCAAGGAAAAGAGCGCCTGCTTCTTTAAGTTTTTGAATAACAGTCGCGTCATAAGGAGCTACGTACTCGGCAAGAATCTTTGAAGAAGCGCTTGCGACTCTTCCGTCAATGAGAATATTATCCTTGATGGCAAGCGGGATGCCGCAAAGAAGCGGAGTGTCACCGGTATCAATGCGTTCCTGAGCCAAAGAGATGGCCGTCTCGTCGGCAGCGAAAAGTTCAAGATACGCATTTAGTTCCCCGTTCTTCTCCTTTGCTTTTGATGCGCATGCGTCCCATAGGTCACGGACAGTGAACTCCTTTGCCCGCAATCCCCGCGCAGCCTCAGTTATGGAAAGCTCGTTCAATGCCCTAGTCATACGAGATGATCTTTTTCACGGAAAGGTAGTTCTTCTCTTCCTTCGGGAAGTGCGCAATAAGCTTCTCGGTCCAGGTCCCGGGAGGAGTCGGCTCGCCGTCTTCGCGGAAGACGTTCCTGAGGACGGAGGCTTCAGGTGCACTGTCGACCTGAATATCGAGCTCCTCGAGCTGCCCTATATATGAAACGATGCGGTCGAATTCGGCCGCCCGCTCGGCAAGCTTGTCTTCAGGTATGGAAATACGCGCAAGGGCTGCGAGCTTCTTTACGTTTTCTGTATCAGCCATGACGCCACTGTATCACGCGCCGATGCGGTCGAGGAATGCAGCTTCATCTATTACCTCGATACCAAGTTCTGTCGCTTTCTGAAGCTTGCTGCCCGGATTCTCCCCGGCAAGCACAAATGAGGTCTTTTTGGAAACAGAACCCGAAGGGCTTCCCCCGTGCCTGCGCACGAGCGCTTCGGCCTCGTCACGCGAAAGCGTGGGGAGCGTTCCCGTCACTACAACGGCCTGACCGGAGAGTTTGCCACTCGCAGTCTTCGTCACCTTCTGTATGGAAAGATGCGGCATTAAACGGGCGAGCATCTCCATGTTCCCGGAATCGCGAAACCACTCTGCTACTGCATGCGCGACAACGCCCCCGATGCCGTTCACTCTTGCAAGCTCGTCCTCACTTGCCGTTTGTAGCCGTTTGAGCGTCTCAAACTCCGTCGCAAGCACGTATGCGGTTTCCTCCCCGACATGAGGAATGGAGAGTCCGACCAGGAGCCGGTCGAGCGACACTTCTCGTGCCCGTTTGATCGCATCCATCAAGTTGTCGACTGACTTCTCCTTGAAACCCGGGAGTGCGAGGAGCTCGTCACGAGTGAGCTCGAAGAAGTCGTCGAACTCCCCCGCAAGTTGATGCTCCATGAGGAGCGTGACCGTCTTGGGGCCAAGCCCGTCGATATCGAGAGCGGACTTACCGGTGAAGTGTGCGAGCTTGCGCACTAACTCCGTGAAGGAGCCTCTCGTCTTGCAGCGGTGTGCGGCCTCTCCAGGAATACGCTCAATGGTTCCGTCGCCTCCGCATAAGGGGCTCCGTTTCGGGAAACGCCAAGTCTTCTCCTTGCCAGTTCGGAATTCGGGAAGTACCTGTACGATCTCAGGAATGATATCTCCTGCCTTCTGGAGGATCACGGTATCTCCAATGCGTATGTCCTTCTCCTTTATGAAGTCCTCGTTGTGGAGCGTTGCCCGCGCCACCGTGGAGCCCGCGACTAGCGCAGGCCGCAGCTGTGCGACGGGCGTTATCTTCCCGGTCCTCCCCACCTGGAGCACAATGTCCTCAATAACAGTCGTCACCTGTTCGGCCGGGAACTTGAGCGCGATGGCAAAACGGGGACCTTTGCCGGTATAGCCGAGCGCTTCCTGGTATTCGCGTTCGTTCACCTTCACCACGATGCCGTCGATCTGATAATCGAGAGAGTCACGCTTCTTCCCGTGCCATGCTTCCCAGAACTTAAGCACTTCGTCGATTGACTTCGCACATAGCGCCTTGTCGCTTGCAGGCAGTCCAAGCTCGCGTATCAAGGCGAGTTCTTTTCCCTGGGTCTCGGGCATCGGCTCGCTCATAAGATCGATGTCGTAAAGCTCAACCCCAAGCGGGCGGGCTCGTGCGATTTCCGGATCAAGCTGACGGATGCTTCCGGCTGCGGCGTTCCGGGGGTTGGCAAAAAGCGGGAGGCCCGACTTCTCACGATCCTGATTGAGTTTCGCAAACCCCTTCTTTGACAGATACACCTCTCCTTCGATAACGATGTCCAGTGGGCGCGAGAGATTCTCAGGGACGTTCTTTACTGTTCGTATGTTGTGCGTAACGTCCTCCCCAACGACGCCGTCGCCTCGCGTGGCAGCTGTGACAAGCCTTCCCTTCTCGTAGGTGAGCACTATATGGAGCCCGTCTATCTTAAGCTCGCATGCATAGGTAGGAGATATGTCGCGCCCAAGCGCCTTTGAAAGCGCGCGGCGTACCCGCTCGTCGAAGGCGCGCAGGTCCGTTTCCGTAAAGGCGTCGTCAAGAGACCACTGCTGCACCTGGTGGCGCACTTTCTTAAGTCCGGGAAGCGCGCGGCCGGCGATCTTCTGGGTCGGCGAATCATCTGTGCGCAGTTCTGGGTAGTCCCTTTCAAGCTCTGCAAGCTCGTACTTCAGGGAATCGAGCGCTTCGGGAGTGATCGGAGATTCGTCCTTCTCGTGCTGAAGCGTTCGGTACTTCGCTATGGCTTCCCGAAGCTTAGCTGCGCGGGAGCGTATTTCCGAAGGGAGGGGCATGGTCTGCCCATTTTACCCTAATACTTCACTTTCAGGCCCCGCTCGAAACGGTTCGGATTCGAGACATCGCAGGTATTGTAACCGCTTGCAAAGATGCAGCTTTTTTTGTCTGGAGCGCACTCTTGCGACCCTTCTTTGTATACGGTGACTGTTGCCGAAATACCTCCTTCCGCGCAGGTCACGTCGAAGATCGTGCGAACTCCTCCGCCGGGGATATTGCTCTCTGTATACCCAACGACATCCCTTCCTTCGCATTCCATAGCGCTTTGGTCGAACGAACTCCCCACATTGAAAGCGGCGAATCGCTGATCCCAATAGAGGGCGCATTCCATGGCGGAGTCGGCGCGATAGAAGGCTGCCTGGGAGTTGCGGGCGGCCGAGGAAAGGATCACCTGCTTATATGCAACGTCCGCAAGGGAAAGTCCGACGACAAGCGCAACGGTCGCAAGAATGATAGCTATGAGGAGAGTGAACCCTCTATTCGCACGTATGCAGTTGTTTCGGTTCGTGCTCATTGCCAGTTATACAGATGCTCCGTCACAGTGAACGTATACGGAATGCGGAGTGTCGTCCAGGAAACCTGCACGACCACCTCGACGACCTCGATATCGCTTGAGGGTACAGTCGTAATGGTCACTCTGCGAGTAAAGCGAGTGGGTGTGCCCGACTCTCCCTGCCGATACCGATATGAGGTATCAAGACGCAGAGGACTACAGCCTGATTCATCACAGTTTTCGAGGCTTCCGTTTATCATGTCCGGACCGCAGCCATGGTCGGAGGGGCCGTTAATCATGCAGGTCGATAGGCCGTGAAGCCAATTGTTTTGACCGGTGAGATAGTTGGTATCTCGGGCATTCCGGACGAATTCCATGCCTTCCTGCGCAAGCGCGGTGGCGGTAAGAGTGTCGCGTGCGGTATAGGAGGCGGTGACTGCTCGGTGAACTGCGTACAGCGGCCCCACAATCGCGATCACCAGTATCGTAATAGCTACGAGTGTTTCAACAAGCGTGAATCCTTTGTTCTCTAAATACGTCATATATCTATAAGCCTCTGGGAGGCGCCGCTCTCGGTTACAAACTCGACCGGTGCGGTATTGGGGTCGGGTTGTAGCGTGCCGCGGATCACAAAGAAAGCAAAGGGCTGCATGTTGTCTTCTACTCCTTCGCTAGTTCCGCGCGCATAAAAGTCGAGACGCACAACGTCCACGCGCGGATCAGTCAGTTGAACGCATGTACCGCTAATGCACTGCTGGACGTACCCCCTTCCTCCCGAGACAATGCGCGCATAGGAAACGACTCTGCCATCAGCGTCAGTAAAGGAGAAACTATCGCGGGGGGTTGCCCAACAGTCCCCTATACCGCCGCATCGATAGCCTGTACCCGTACGAATGCTCCGCTCCATGGATTCGACCACGTACGAAAGGTTCGTAACAACGTCGTTGGTCGCACGAGCCTTGCGGTCGAGGCTTATGACCGCGAGGAAGGCGGCGCCGGCGATGAGCATGACAATGGTGAAGATGGCCACCGATACGATGAGCTCGATGAGGGTATACCCGCGGATGGGTGCATGTGTTCTCATGGGCATGCTTGTCCTACGGATATCTCTCCCAGTTGCGAGACGCGTATGATGCGTACTTCGTTTCCCGTTGGAGGACGTACGTGTACCTCAACGCAGGTGAATGATTGATTCGACGGGCCGATCAGAATCGCGCGCGTTTCAGGACGCATGAAGACCATATCCAGAGAACTCAGAGAACAGGTGAGCGTAGAACCGGACTTCCCGCAGATATTTCCTATTGTATATCCCCGGCTGAACGTATAGTTCTGGACGACATGGTCCGTACCTGGATCATACCTGCAGTTCCCGGGCTTGGTCTCTGGAGTGTCGGGCTGGCCCGGAGGAGGCCTATTAAGCGGGCAGACGGATTCAGACAAGGCTGGAGTACCCGTAGTATCTGCAAAAACAGTGTATCCCGTCGTTCCGGCAAAACGTACGCCGTAACCTGCGTCGACAATGCCGCCTGCGCCGCGACTTGCAAGACCAAGTGACTGCGCCTGACGTATGGAGTATGCAACCGTATACGCAGTATCAGTCAGAAGTATCGATCGGTTATACGTCGACTGCCCGTTTATGACCACCGCCGTAACAACAACGATGATCGCAAGCACCACGATCATCTCGACCAGGGTAAATCCCCGTAGCGTGGTGCCCTTTGTTAGGGGACGAAAAGGGGAAAGGGGTTCCATTGCGTGAAGTATGCGAGGAGAAAGCCTGCGGCCAGAAACGGCACGAAGGGTACCTCAATTCCCATTGTAGGCCCTCCGCGCCGCACCAACAATACGACTATGCCGACAACGGCGCCGATCCAGAAGGAGAAAAGAAGTCCGGAAAAGGCGTACGCGCTACCGACCAAAAGCGCGAGTGAGAACACTATGGGAGCGTCCCCAAGGCCCATTGCCCTTCCCCGCGAAAGCGCGTGGAGAAGAAAGAGGAAAAGTGCCATGATGCCTGCCAGTGCGATCGTTAGACCGAGTGCGGCGGCAGTGTCGTGGACAACAAGCGCAAAAGCGAGCGCGGAAACGAGAAAAAGAAACGAGGCCGTCCGAGGCACTACGGTATGCTTAAGGTCGTAAAGCACGATGAAGGAAAGTATGGAGAGCGAGATGAGGAATAAGATCAGCGGGACTCCGAGTCCAAGAGTGATGGTGCTAATTACAAAGAGGACGCCAAGTACTGTTTCAACTATGACGTGCATGACAGGTATGCGAGAACCGCACGCACGACAACGGCCACGGACCGAGAGCCATGAAAAGATAGGTACAAGATCCCGCGCTGCAAGTGTCGCCGTGCATGAACTGCATTTTGAGCGCCCGCTCTTCCATGATTGCCCCGTGTACGCGCGCTCGACAACGACCATAACAAAACTCGCTATAAGTGCGCCAAGCAAGAACGGAAGCAGGAGAAAAAGCTGCATAGGTATGCCTAGTATACGCCATGATGCAGAAAGGACCCCGCGCGGGGTCCTTTCTGTGTAAGACTATCCGTGTCGAACTAGCAATCGGTATCAGCCGTTGTAGTAAGCATGTTAGTCGTACTCTCCCGAGTTGCGCCAGTATGATCCACGCAGTAGTAGGTAGTCGTGGTCGGACTCTTAAGTGCCGACTGCATCGCCCACTCTGTTGCAGTGTCGTTACATGCCACTACAGTTGCGCTTCCGACGGCATCGCGCGATGCCGCTGCTCCTCCACCGAGGGCGGTAGCTGCTGCAGTCGCCGCATCGAAGATATTGATGGCGTTGGTCGAATCGCAGACAGCCGCGTAGGAGTTCGAGTTGCTGTCGTAGTGGAGCTCAGCCTCCGCGCGTGCCTGCGAAAGGTTCGACTTGATCGACGCATCCGTGCCCTTACTGCGCGCGGTATTGAGCGAAGCGAGCACCACCGACGAGAGAATGCCGATGATGGCGATCACGACCAAAAGCTCAATGAGCGTGAAGGCGCGATGCCCTTTCTTGAATGATGCAAGTTTCATAATGATAAGAATGGTGCTGATGCGGGGTTATTAATATCCGCTTATCTCATTGTACGCGAGTATTTATGCGGTCTGAAAGGCGCTGTGGATAGTAAGGAGGTTATTGCACCTCACGAAGAGCGGTCAGTTACAGGTGTAATCATCGGTCCCGTTTATAAGCGCGCAGCCGCTAGCGCACGTAACTCCTGCATACGGGGTGCTACCGGTGCCCTGCGTGCTTTTGGCTATTCCCGTACTGTCAACGCAAAACACTCCTCCTCCCTTAAGCGCTGCCGCTGCAGCCCAGCCCGTTCCTCCGTCGTTGCAGGCAGACGCACCGGTACCTGCCGACGCTGCGGCTGTAACATTATCGTAAATGCGATTCGCTCCTCCGGTCGCAGAGCAGACGCCTTCATAGGTGGTGGGTGTCTGGCTGTCATAAAAGAGCTCCGCCTCGCTTCTCGCGTTAGTAAGGTTGGATTTCACTGCCGCATCGGCGCCCTTGCTGCGCGCCGTGTTGAGGGACGCGAGTACGATCGATGAGAGCAGTCCGATGATCGCGATCACGACGAGCAGTTCGATGAGGGTGAAGGCTCGAATGGATGACGATCCGGTGGTCATACGCTATGAAATACTTCCTGCAAGGTTGTAGATAGGAATGAGAACGGACGCCAAGAGCGTACCGACCCCAAGGCCAAGGAGCACGATCATGAGAGGCTCGATGAGGTCGACGAGCGTATCGACCGCCTGCGTCACTTCGCGACGGTAGAATTTGGCAAGCGTATTAAGAATATTTCCGAGTTCGCCGGTCTCTTCACCTACTCGGATCATGGCCGTCATGATGCCCGGAATCTCCGGATGCTGTCCGAAGGCGTCTGATATGGAGGAGCCTCCCTTCACTGCCTCCCCCGTTTCCCTAAGGACGCGTTCGTATGTCGCGCTTCCCACTACCGATCCTGTTATCTCTACCGCCTCCACCACTGGCACGCCGGACACGAGCATGGTCGCGAAGTTGTCTGCAATACGCGAGAGATACAGTTTATGGTAAAGATCGCCGAGGTACGGGAAGTCGAGCTTGAAACTGTCGAAAAAGAGCTTGCCGGTAGGAGTCTCGAGCGAACGGTACCCGAACACCCCCGCGACGACAAGCGCGATAAGTATGAAGAAGCCGTACGAAACAAGGAAGTCGGAAAGCCCGATGACTATCTTCGTATAGAGTGGTATCTCCTGCCCCGACTCGACAAGGATCTGCGAGATACGCGGGATCACCATCGTGAGCATGAGGGCCATGACGATAATGAATACGCCGATGACGAAGGCCGGATAGATGAGTGCGTTCTGCGCCTTGCTCTGGATCTCGTACGTGCGGTCGAGGTAGTCGGCAAGGTACCCGAAGGTCTCAGAAAGCTTTCCCGACTCCTCGCCAGCATGGACCATGTTCACGTAGAAGGGAGAGAAAACCTTCGGGTGGCGCGCCATAGCCTTTGAGATAGGACTCCCTCCCTGAAGGTCGTCGGCGACCTGCGTGAGAATCTCAGCCAGGTACTTGTTATCCATTTCTGCCGCAAGGAGGCGGAAGATGCGGAGCGCCGACACCTGCGCTTCGAAGAGCGTCGCTATCTGCCGCGAAAGGATGACAACGTCCTTGTTCGAAACGCGCCTGAAGATGGCGAGGTCCTGGGAAAGGATCGACTTTTTTATGGCCGGCTCGATTCCTGAGACGATGAGGTTCCTCCGTTGAAGCGTTGCGACCGCGACATCCATCGAAAGGGCCTCTACGGTTCCCTCCCGTTCGTGGCCGTCTCTATCAAGTGCGTGATAGCTGAAAAGCATAGGTGATTAGAGGTAGCGCTCGAAGGTCTTAGGATCAAGCGCGCGCGAGTATGCGTGCTCGATCGTCACCTCACCCTTGCGCACGAGTTCTGCAAGCGAGCGATCCATATCGATCATGCCTTCCTGGGAACTCGTTTGGACGACGGTCGTGATCTCGTGCGTGCGGCCCTCGCGAATGAGGTTCGCGATCGCGCTGTTGTTTATGAGAAGTTCGTACGCAGGAATAAGGCCGCCCGAGATGCGAGGTACCAGGCGCTGGGAGAAGATGCCTGCAAGGGAGCCTGCGAGCTGCACGCGCACCTGTCCTTGCTGCGCCGGCGGGAACATGTCGATGATGCGGTCGATGGTCTGGGCCGCGTTATTGGTGTGAAGCGTCGAGAGGACGAGGTGTCCGGTTTCGGCCGCAGTCACGGCGCTCGAAATGGTTTCCTGATCGCGCATCTCTCCCACCATGATGACGTTCACGTCCTCGCGGAAAGCGGACTTGAGCGCTGCGGCAAAGGAAGGCGAATCGACGTGCACCTCCCTTTGGTGGATAAGGGACTTCTTTGCGTCAAAAAGGTACTCAACAGGGTCCTCGATGGTAACGATGTGCTCGGCGCGCGTCTCGTTGATACGGTCGATCATCGCCGCAAGCGTGGTGGACTTCCCCTGGCCCACGGGTCCCACGCACAGGAAGAAACCCTGCTGGCGCTGAGTGAAGACCTCGAGGATGGGAGGGAGATTAAGACCCGCGAATGTACGCGTCTCGTGCGGAATAAGGCGCATGGCAAGCGCAACATTTCCCTGAACGGTGTATCCGTTCACGCGGAAACGGGCCTTGTCTGTATGCGCGTATGAAAAGTCGACGGCCTGCTCCTGTTCGAAGGTCTCGAAGCGGTGTTCCGGTACGAGAAGCTTGAGGACGGCAAGCGTGTCCTCGCTCTTAAGGATCGGGTGCTGAAGAAGCGGGACGAGAGAGCCTGATACGCGAATGATCGGGTTATATCCTACCGAAAGATGGAGATCCGAACCTCCTTCCGAGACGACGGTATCAAGGAGCGTACTGATGAGCGTTTTGGGATCACTTGATGTCATGCGGGCTTTTCAATTATCTTTATCGTCTCGGAGAACACTTCTGAAGGGATGGCGGACGCCTTGATGATGTATCCGTGCGCACCGAGCGCTTTCGCGCGCTCAAGATCGCTTTCTGCACCTTGGTTCGAAAGCACGATGATCTTGGCGGTTCCTGCGAGATTCTCCTTTTTTATGACCTCGAGCACCTCGAAGCCGTCGATTCCCGGCATGACGATGTCAAGAAGTATGGCATCGGGTTTCGGATCCTTCCTCAGGGCTTCAAGCGCCAGCTCCCCGCCCTGAAAGGCAGTGACTTCGTGGCCGCCGTTCCTGAACTTCACAGCGTACATATCGAGAAGGAACCGGTCGTCGTCCACGAGATAGATGCGATAGGGTGCGGGCATAGGTATAAGATTATGATGCTTCGGCGGAATCCTTCACTACTTCTTCGATGCCTTCCGAGAGAAATACGCCGCCCAGAGTATTCACTTCCGAGAACGGAATCTCTCCATTCAGCGCCTTAATAATAGCATCCTCGCGCATGGTCATCATGCCCTTGGCGCGGGCGGCTTCGTATACGTGCTCCTCCACGGCGTCCTTGAGGACCACCTGTTCGATGTCCTTGTCCATCTTAAGGATCTCAAAGACAGCCATGCGTCCCCGGGTGCCGTTCGGGCAGTCTTCGGTGGGCGAAGCCTCGTAGAAGTGGGCGAAATCCGGAAGCTTCTTGCGCTCTGCCTCAGGCAGATCCGCAAACTGCTTCTCGAGCATGATCTTGATGGAATCGGACACCGGAAGCTCTTTTCCTGCGCCCGGGCACAGGCGCCTTACGAGCCGCTGTCCAATGGCGGCAATGAGCGTCGGCGCGATGAGGTAGGGGTCGACGCCCATATCCACGAGGCGCGGGATGACGCCTGCTGCAGTGTTGGTGTGGATGGTGGAGAAGACGAGGTGTCCGGTGAGCGCCGCCTGTATGGCAAGCTGCGCCGTTTCCTTGTCGCGTATCTCTCCCACCATGATGATATCCGGGTCCTGGCGCAGGATGGAGCGAAGACCCACGGCAAAGGTGTATCCGATCTCCGGATGGACCTGCGACTGCGCGACGTTCGGTATCTCGTATTCGACCGGGTCCTCCACCGATACGACGTTCGCGGACTCGCGGTCGAGCGCCGAGAGCATAGCAAAGAGGGTCGTGGACTTTCCTGAACCGGTGGGACCCGAGATGAGCACGATGCCGTACGGACGGTCGATGATCTCTTTGATGCTTGCGAGATCTTTCTCGGTAAAGCCGAGCGTCTCCAGGGTTGCCATAGACTTTGAACGGTCAAGAATACGCATCACGACTTTCTCGCCGAACGTGGTCGGGAATGTGGAAACGCGGAAGTCGATACGGCGCTTCTCCACGGTTGCAGAGAAGCGGCCGTCCTGGGGCTTCCGTTTCTCGTCGAGGCGCATCTGCGAAAGTATCTTGATGCGGGCGACGACAGCCGGATGCACCTTGCCAGGGAGCTCGAGCGAAGTATGAAGTTCTCCGTCCATGCGGAAGCGCACGTGGGTCTTATCAGGCGAGGGCTCCACGTGAATGTCCGAGGCGCCTCCTTCGACCGCATACCGAAGAATGGTAGCGACGATCTTGGTCACCGGAGCGTCCTCTTTGATAACGGTCTCTACAGCTTCTTCCTTGGGGGCTTCAGCTCCAGCCTCCTTCTGCGGCTCAAGCTCCGAAAGCGCCTCGCCGACCTTCGATGCGAGGCTGCCGTACTCTTCAAGTACCTTTTCAAAGTCCGCTCTGCTTATGAGAAAGACCTTGTACGGCAGTCCCACGCGCGTAGAGATGAACTGCAGAGCGTCAAGCGCCTCGATGTTGTCGGGATCGGTGACGCCAACAGCGAGCGCGCCGTCCTCGATCCCTATGGGGACGAAGCCATAGTGGCGTGCGGATTCCTCCGGGATATATTCCAGAGCTTCCTTGCCGACCGACGATTGGGACGGGAGCGAGCGGAGCGGTATGCCGTACTTCTCGCTTGCGCGCTTGAGCGTGTCCTCTACGGAAATGCCGCGCTTCTCAAGAAGCGCCTCGACGGGCATGTCGGACGTGCGCGCCTCTTCGGCGATCGCCTTTGCGTCGTCCTTGGTGAGCGCGCCCGAGTCGGTGAGGAGGGAAAGTAGGTTCATCGGTGCATCCCGTACGCGTGCGTACGCATGACTTCAGTATACCGTGCGCGGTCGGCAACGGCGCCTATTGTTAACGACCGAGGGGGCCGAAAGGATCGGTGCGTCCTTGCGGCTCCGGAACGACTTCGGTGCGGATGTCTACAAGCGCCTTGAATCGGGCATCGTCAAGAATGCGCGTGTCAAATTCAATGGGGTCGAGCTGTCCTACAAGGGTGATGAAGGATATCTCCGCTTCGCTTGCGGGGGCTCCGGCGGTGAGCACGGTCTCGTCCGAAGAAGACGTAACGAAAAAGAAATAGTAGAAACCTCCTATAAGCACGATGAGAACGCATGCGATGGTGAGAAGGTTTTTACGTGAGAGGTTCATATGATCAGCGGAGCCAGTAGAGGCGAATAGTCATGTTGTACGTATAGACTCCGGTCGTCGAGTCGGTGACTGAGACCGCAATAACATCAAGAAGCCGGAGGCTCCGCTCGATGCCGTCAAGGAAGTTTCGGAAGGACGAGTATGTTCCGGTTGCCGACACGGTTATCTCAAGCGAATCGATTGGCCCGTCGGTGTTGAAGCCGAGAGAGGGGGTGCCGGCTGCGCCCGGGCCCTGCGGCGATTCTCCTGATGAAGTGCTGTCCGCGCTTGTGTCGAAGTCCGACAGCGTTATCCCGGAGCGTGCGGCTAGTGTATTCAGATCGAGAATAGTCTGTACATTGTCGACACCGTCCGGAAGGAAGCTTTCGACGCGAGCAAGACCGTCGGAAGGAATGTTCGCCTGTGCGACGATGAGCTCGGCTTCCCTTTCCTTGAAGCGGTCCGCTGCTTCAAGCGCGCTTTCGTAGCTTGCTATCTGCGCCTTGGTCGAAGCGACGGAACCGGTTCGGGTCGGATTTACATACCCAAAGAAGAGTCCTATGGCTAGCAGTATGGCAATGCTGGGTAAGAGGCGGGACATCATAGCTGTGGAGTGGACGTTGCAGGCGTCGTCGTGCTTGTCGGCGGGGTTTGCGCGGGCGTCGGCGCGACTGCGGGTGTTTCGGGAACGTCGGCAGGAGGAGCATCCGCAGTCTTTGAGATGAGGAGCTTCGAGTCGAGGTCTGCAGTGAGCTTGAAGCTTACGGTGTTGTTGTCGTTTACGACAATGCCCGAGAAGATCGCGCGGCGGATTCCCTTCTCGGCGGCAAAGGCGTTCGACTGCGCGGCAAGCGCGTTGAAGTTCCGCGCAACCCCGTCTATCTCTATTTGCGCGGTCTTATCGTCGGCGACGGTGAGATCAAGCGAGGAGAACCGTACGCTTGCCAACGTTTGAGCTTCAAGCACGTCGAAGACCTGGGAGAGCGCAACGTGGTTATTAAGCAGATCGCGCCCGTACGTGAGACGGTCGCGCAAGCGCACGAACTCTTCTACCTGGTCCTCGTTCACTTGGCGCTGGGCTTCTGCAAGCTCGGCTGCCTTCGCCTCAAGGGAGTGGGTGAGATAGCGGTCGTACGCGTACGTACCTATGGCGGCAATGACAGCAAGGACGAAAAGAAAGAGCGCTACGACCAGAAACAGGTTATGCCCGCCGGAGGGACGCCTGGTTTGGGACGCCGGCTGCTTGGGCACAAAAGACGTTGGAATGCCTGGAGAAAGGGCCACGAGGCTAAGTATACGCTACGTATTTAAAAGAAAGGGGCTCGTTATGCACAGGGGAAGAATACGGGGATATTGTCCAGAGCCAGGAGGATGTTTAAGGCCCTTTGCTAATTGACATATAGTGGTATGGATGCTCTTATGTATCCAGACCCGTTCCTAGGGTTCGACCAATGTAGGGGGAAGACACGTGAGTACTACCATAGATCCGATTGAGGAGCTCCATGCCAAGTTCGTGAGGTGCAGGGACGACTTCAACAGCCGCAAGGCGGCTACGCTTATCGATACCAAGTCCTGGGAGGACATGGACCAGCATGAGCGCAGGCTCTGCCTCTGGTACGCAGTTTCCAGGGCTCACAGCGAAACGGAGCTCTGCGAGTTCCTGCTCAGCGAACTCGACCTTGTCCCCGTATCCATCGCCTGGTGCGAAAAGGATTTCGGCGACCGGGAGGCGCTCCAAGAGAAGCTCCCTGTTCATCAGCTCGGCTGGCTGTTCTCCGCAAGCGGAGCTTTGGTCTCGGTCATCGTGCCGAGCGACTTCTGAGGCCGCACCCGACATCCGAGAGGGCTGGCATGCAGACGACCTTCGTCCGCTGCCAGCCCTTTCCTAATTTCATACAAGCGGCTAGGCAATCTCTTCAAGCTTCCTGAGTGCAAGTCCTACGGCAACGGCGAACTCAGGTCCGATCTCCGCAAGCACGGGGCGCATAAAGGCGGGAGCTTCCGTTTTTTTGAAAGGATCAGCAATTGTCACCGGTATTGAGAAGAATTCTTTTGCGTACGTTCCAAGTTCCTTGGTGACTGCCCCACCTCCGGTAAGGACAAGTCCGGAAATGCTCTTTTTGTTCGCCGTCTCGAATTGCGCCATCACGCGCCGCGCTTTGTCGAAAATGCGCGAGAATACGGTCTCGATAGTGCTTCGATCATACGGCGCGTTGTTGTTCCCAAAGCCGTGCTGCTTCTTGAAGCTCTCCGCCTGGCTTATCGACAACCCGTGCGCAGTCGCTATGGAGCGCGTCACGTCCTGGCCGCCTTGCGGGATGTTGTGCGAGAAGGCAACTACGCCGTGCTCAACGACGTACACCTTCGTGGCAGAAGCTCCGATATCAAGCACAAGAACCGGAAGCACCTGCTCTTCCACCACTGAGCGTACCGTGCTGAATATTTCTATTTCGTAGAACGTAGCGGCGATGTTCGCTCCCTGCACGACTCCTTCGAGAAGCTTTAGCTCGTCGTTGTGTACGGCGACTACGAGCACCTTCATCTTGTCCGGAGGCTCAGCGCCTTCCGGGAGCGGTTCGGGGATGACAAACCAGTCAAGCTGCACCTCGGCGACGGGTACAGGGATGTATTTCCTCGCTTCAAGCTCAACCATCGTGCGCTGCTCGTTGGGGTCGTCCCGCCTCGGGAGTGTGATAAGGGTAAGCAGAGAGCGGGAGAACGGAATGGAGATGCCTGCGTCGTTTGTGGTCACGCTCGCCTCGCGCAGAAGGTCTCGCAAGGTCTCCGCTATCTTGTCCGCCGTGAGGTTCGTTGCCTGTCCCACCTCCCCGCCCGCGTACGGGCCGAGCGCAAGCTCGCCATACGTTTCAAGAACGGCGGTTTGTCCATCAAGCCTGAGCTGCACGACCTTCAGGGAAGACGAGCCGATATCGATACCGACAACGCTTCTGCCTTTCTTCTTGCCGCCGAAGAGTTTTGAAAAAATCCCCATATGCGGATTGTATCATTCTGCGCAATAAAAGATGGAAAAGCCTGCTCAAATGAAGTAGGATAGCGACCAAGGAGACGTGGCTGAGTGGCCGAAAGCGCCTCACTGCTAACGAGGTAGGGGATAACACCCCTCGTGGGTTCGAATCCCACCGTCTCCGCTGCTTTTACAACAGGCATCCGCACGTTATGCACCTGCCTTTCTGCCATCGTGCCTTGCTGCGCAGTACAATGAGGTAGTCGCAGTGCTCCGTCCTCATTTCGGGAACGGCTGACAGACTGCGACGCGTGAGGCGATCATGTCCGATCCCAATCTGGTGGACGATTCGTCCCCGGGCCAACAGCAGCAGGAGCGTCCTCCCGTCTTGCACCCACTGATCGATGATCAGGATGGTGACGGCAAGTACCACCGCACCGACCATGATGGGTAGGCGGGACGCCCGAGCGGGGCTCGTTCGCGAGCCCCGCCCTTCTTTTACATCACCATATCTTCATCTCCCCTTCACTCCGACGTATCTATATATAATGGAGCTACCTAATCTCTAATACTAAACATATGAATATGAGACCCATCTGGATTGTCCTTATACTCATCATCCTCCTTGCGATTGGCTTTTTGGCCTACTCCATGAGCAATGACGAGGATATGCCGAGCGAAACGGCAACGACGACCGACTCCACTCCCACTACTACTGATACTAACCCTCCTCCGACCGGAGAAGCCCCTTCCCCCGTCACCATTATGTACGACGGAGATTCCTTCTCTCCTGCAACCGTGACCGTTCCAGTAGGAACGACCGTGACGTGGGTGAATTCAAGCAGCGACCGCATGTGGATAGGTTCGAACGACCACCCCACGCACACCCGCTATGACGGCACGACAACGGCCGAGCACTGCGCGGACGGTACGGCAACAAGTCCGGCTGTCTTCGATCAGTGCGGCGCGGGCACGCAGTACAGCTTCACCTTCACCAAGGCGGGCACGTGGGGATATCATAACCACTCTAATTCAGGAGAACGTGGCACCGTAGTTGTTCAATAGAGGTCCGCGAGGCCTAATGCATGTCAGAATCACTTCCCAAAATAACCCGTATACGCGCAGCCGGCGGCATTGTACTTGGCGATCGGGCCGAGGTAGTAATGGTGCGCCATAGGCGTGGCACGAACACGTGGTTCTTTCCCAAAGGACGCGTTGAGGAAGAAGAAATAGATGAGGAAGCGACTGCAAGGCGGGAAATAGCGGAGGAGACCGGCCTGACTGACCTTGAGTTCCTCGGAGATCTTGGCACGTACGAGCGCTACCACATGACTCCTGAGGGAGATATTGAGCGGTCGGAGATCAAGGAGATCCATATGTTCCTGTATGCCGCCAAGCCGCACGCGGAGTTGAACCCTACTTTGGAGATCGCGGAAGCGAAGTGGGTTCCCCTGTCGCGCGTCGCCAATGAATGCGGCAGCATACGCGACCGGGCGTGGTTTGCGACCGTGTACGACCGCATTCGGGAAGCGATAACGCGGGACTAGCGCACTGAGCGGGCGACTGCAGGCACTACGCGTTTGTCAAATACGTCGGGAATTATCTTGGAGGCAGTGGGATGCTTGAGAAGCGCAGCCAGCGCCTTCGCCGCGCGAAGCTTGGTATCCTCCGTGATCTTCTTTACTCCCTTATTGAGCGCTCCCCTGAATATCCCAGGGAACACAAGCGCATTATTTATCTGATTCGGGAAATCTGACCGGCCGGTGGCAACGACAGCAGCACCGGCTGCTTTTGCATCGTCAGGAAGTATTTCCGGATCAGGGTTTGCAAGAGCGAAGACAATCGCTCCCTTGTTCATGCTCTCGACCATCTTTTTCGTAACAAGACCCTTCCCCGATACGCCAATGAACACGTCTGCATCCTTGATAACGTCTTCGAGCGTTCCCTTTGCACGAAGGATGTTGAGTTTTGCAAGCTCTTTCTTTTGGCCGGTAAGGCCGGGCCGGCCGGCGTAGATTGCGCCTTGGCGATCAAGCACAACAATGTTCCTGACGCCGAAAGCTGCAAGAAGCTTTGCGACCGCCGTTCCTGCGGCTCCGGCTCCCGAGATGACGATGCGGAGCTTCTTCATATCCTTCTTTACAATCTTCGTTGCATTTATGAGTCCTGCAAGTACGACAATCGCTGTGCCGTGCTGATCATCGTGCATGACCGGGATATCGAGCTCTTTCTGAAGTCGTTGTTCTACGTAAAAGCACTGGGGAGATTTGATGTCTTCGAGATTGATGCCTCCAAAGCTTGGCGCTATAGCAAGGACGGTATCAACGATGCGCTCAGGATCCTGCGTATTAAGCACAATGGGCCATGCATCGATGCCGGCGAACTCCCTAAATATGAGCGCCTTCCCCTCCATGACCGGAAGCGCGCCGTACGGGCCTATGTTCCCGAGACCGAGCACTGCAGAGCCGTCTGAGATGACAGCAACGCTGTTTTTCTTTACGGACAATTCACGCGCCTCTTCAGGGTGCGCAGCAAGATGTTTGGAGGCTACTCCCACGCCGGGAGTATAGAAGAGAGATAGGTCCTTCCTTTCTTTAAGCTTTACCCGCGCCTTGGTCTCGATACGCGCACCGGCCTTCTTATATGCTTTAAGTATCTTCCGGTCGCGAGGGGTCATGGATGATTAGTATAGCTAAACGAAAAGGCGCTGTCCGGTGGACAGCACTTTTTACTAGCTTGCCGAGCAAAGGGCCAGAAGGGCTTTGGCGGTTCTGGGACCGAACGCTCCGTATCCTGTGGTTTCGGGAGTCCCTGAAGAAGCGATTCCCTGCTTCTTCTGGAATGCTTGTACGGCGCGCAGGGTCGCGGGACCGAAGTACCCGGTAACGAGTCCCTCGGGGTATATCGTCTTGTCCTTTGCGAGGATGGCCTGGAGCCGTTTGACGGCGCCGGTTGTATCCACCTCGTCGTCTTTTGCGGGAAAGAGTGTATCGGTAAAGGGTTCGCATGCGGTCTGTGTCGGCTTTGAAACGGTCGCAGGAGTCGTAGTTGCCGCAACCGCAGGCGTGGTCGTGGCTATAGTCGTGGTCGCAACCGGCTTAGGCCACTCTGTCGGGAGGCGCTTAACGGTCCGGGGATTCGATACCTCCTCGTTGAAGAAGTCCTGGAGCGCAAGGTACGTTTGATACGCAGTATCGCGGGTAACCTGCTCGCGGTGCTCGGGAAGCGTGAAGCGCGGTTCTGAGATGTATCCGTACTCGATGAGTACGCTCGGGACACTGAGCGTTCCGAACGCTCCTACGGCAATGAGTTCGCGGTCAGGAACGACGCCGAGGCTTTCTCCGGGAAGGGTTGATATGCCTGAGAGCGCGGCAAGACGGCGTGAGATGTCGCGGCCGAGCTCCTTGGAGGTCTTGTGGTTGCCATAGATCTCATCGGGAATGTAGACGGCATAGCCGGTGTATTTGGACGGTTCGTTCGGGCCGTGATCGGTCGCGTCGTTCACGTGGAGATTCACAATAAGGTCGATGTCGTTCTCGTTCGCCCATTTATTGATTCCATAGAGGCGCATGGCCACATCGTTCGGAACGGTTGCATGCGCGACGCCCTCATCCTTCCCTTCGATCTTCCCCCGCTTTTCCAAACGTTCCGTCTTCTTCTTCTGAGATTTCACGAACTTCTCGATGTCTTTCTTCTCCTTCTTGAAGTATCTATCAAGCGTCTTGTTCCAAGAGGAGTTGGAGCGCGTGACGATAACTTCGTATTTGGGGTTCTCGCTGAGAAGCTCCTCAAGCGCTTCGCCGATCTCAGCCACGATCTCGCGCTCATAAACGCCCTGATATACAGCTCCGCCGTACGAGGGCTCGTGCCCGACAGCAATTAATATCCGTATCTTATCGTCCTCGTACTTCTCGCGAAGCTCAGCAGCCGAGGCGCCTTTGGCAAAGCCGTCGGCAGCCGCGACGGGCGCTGCAGTTAACGTAAAGATGAGTAGTAAAGAGAGAAAAGAAGTGAATGTTCGTGTCATACGTGCATTAGTATACCGGATGCGATGAAAAGCTCATGATGAGCTTGCGCGCGATCGGCGATATACTTACGAAATGCGCGCAAACGACCTCCTGACTACGCACTTCACACGGCTAAAGCCCGATCAGAAGTCGGCATTGAAGCGCCTTGGCATCGAGACCATACGCGACCTCCTCTATCACTTCCCTGCACGGTACGAAGCCGCAGGACCGACAGGCACTGTTGCGAACGTGGCTCCCGGAAGCGACGTCACTTTGTACGGAACTATTCGAAAGCCTGATACCCGCAAAGCCTGGAAAAGCAGGCGTCCTCTCGCCGAAGCGTGGCTTGAGGACTCATCGGGACGCATCAAGCTCATGTGGTTCAACCAGCCGTATATAGCAAAGACGCTTGCGGACGGGATGGTGGCAAAGGCTAGCGGGCGCATAGCGGGAACAGGAAACAAGATGTATTTGGCGAATCCGGAGATAGACCGCTCTCCGATCTCCCCTGAAGACGTGCACGACTCTCTCTTTACGAAGACCGATAGCGGGACTCCTATCGTTGAGGACGCCCTGTTTGCCATATACCCCGAGAGTAAGGGAGTGTCTTCACTGTGGTTCCTTCATGCGATGAAGAGAATATTTGCAGCAGGCGTTCACGAAACCATTGAGGACCCCGTACCGGAAGACATATTGAAGCGGTACAAGCTTCCCGGACTTTCAACCGCTCTTGTATATCTCCATGCTCCCAAGAAGGAAGCGGACGCACAGGTAGCGAAGAAACGTTTTGCCTTTGAAGAGATATTTGGACTGCAGCTTGCGCTTGCTCGCGAACGCGCGCATGCGGTGCAGGAGAAAGCGCTTCCTGTGCATGTCGACCGGAAAAGTCTTAAGGACTTTATCGGTTCCTTCCCTTTCCCTTCAACGAAGGCGCAGATGCGGGCCATCGAACATATTGTTTCTGATTTCGAGAAGATGCATCCCATGCGAAGGCTTCTTGAGGGAGACGTGGGAAGCGGAAAGACGGCCGTTGCTGCCGCCACTGCATACCTCGTCGCGACCTCCACTCCTCCGGGGCGCGCTTCGGGAACGCTCCAGGTGGCGTACATGTGCCCTACTGAGATTCTTGCCAAGCAGCACTTCTCCACCTTCGTCTCGTACTTCAAAGACCACCCTATCTCAATCGGCCTCATTACGGGAAACGAATGCAGGAAGTTCCCTTCGAAAGTTCCATACGAGGAGTCGGCGAAGGTCTCGCGTGCACAGTTCACGAAATGGGTCGCAAACGGCGAGATACCTATCGTCATCGGCACACATGCGCTCGTGTACAAGTCCCTTGAATTCCAGAACCTCGCGTACGCCATCATCGACGAGCAGCACCGCTTCGGGAAAGCGCACCGTCAGAAGCTTTCTGCAAAGCACGCGGTCTCTCCGCATCTTCTTTCCATGACGGCGACTCCCATTCCCCGCACGCTTGCCCTCACCCTCTATGGCGACCTCGACCTCTCCCTTCTTGATGAAATGCCCGTAGGACGAAAACCGATTATTACGGAAGTGCTCGGTCCTGAGAAGCGCGAGGAAGCATATACGCGCGTACGTGCCGAAATGAAGAACGGGAGACAGGCATATGTCATTTGCCCACGCATAGACGAACCTGATCCGACAAAGGAGCTCGCTGTTCAGGCGCGATCAGTTAAAGCGGAGGCGGAACGGCTTAAGAAAGAAGTATTCCCTGAAGCATCAATCGATATTCTCCATAGCAAGATGACTCCAGCTGATAAGGAGAAGGTCATGAAGCGGTTTGAAGCAGGAGAGATAGATATTCTTGTCGCAACGTCAGTGGTTGAGGTGGGAGTGAACGTCCCGAACGCCACCGTCATTCTTATAGAAGGAGCAGAGCGCTTTGGGCTTGCGCAGCTCCACCAGCTTCGCGGGCGCGTTATACGCTCAAACCATCAAGCGTATTGTTTTGTACTTCCAGAGTCATACGGCCCTGCAACAAAGGAACGACTGAAGGCCCTTACTACCGCTAAGGACGGTTTTGAACTTGCTGAATACGACCTTGCGCTTCGAGGTGCAGGAGAGCTCGCAGGTAACAGACAGTGGGGAGTCTCGGATACCGCGATGGAGGCGATAAAGAACCTGAAGCTTGTGGAGGCTGCTCGGGAAGAGTCGGCCAAGCTTATTGAAAAAGACCCGGAACTTAAAAAATATCCTGCACTACGGGCCATCGTCGAGGAGAAAACAAAGAAGCTATATATGGAGTAACTTAGGTAATGCGCCTAGTGCTAGACTTTGTTTGTGATAAAGGAATTTCTCATCAGTCCGCCGTTTGGCAACTTCCTCTCTCTTCCAAATACTACCCCCATTCGCGGAACGTTCACCTATGAACGACGCGGCTCACGAGCTTATAAGTTATGGCGTTTTATCAAAACAGTTCGTCCGATCTCTGGAGGTTGGGTAAATAGTATTGGTTTTCAGAACCCTGGCATTCGTTCAGTACGGAAATACGATCCGCGAGCTATTTATTCAATCGGTGTCGTGGCGGAGGGTGAATGGGAGAAACTACTTGCTGTTATCCCAGAGTCAACACATCTTGAGATAAATATGGGGTGTCCAAATCTCGACACCCATCCGCGCATATCAGGGGAATGTATTCGGGCATTTATCAAGAAGTACCCACTGGTTATTTTCAAACTCACCTATTCGCCGGTCGTATTCTCTGAAATTGAGTTCCTGGTAGAGAACGGGGCACAGTATTTACATCTCTTTAATACTATTCCCGGTCCTCGTGGCGGAGAAAGTGGAAAGCGAGTACAAGAACATGCTCTAACCACTATTCGAATGGTGAAGAAGTTATACCCGCATATATACCTTATAGGTGGAGGTGGAATCTACACCATAGAAGATATTGAACAGTATCGCGAGGCTGGAGCAACCCACTTCTCACTAGGGAGCGTTTTTCTAAGCCCTGTTAAGGCATCGAGATTGCTTAGGTATAGAAATTCGAACCCGTTACTAATCCAAACTCATACTCAGAAAGGCTAAGACCACATTCTGTACATATATAACTGCAGCCCGATGAAGTAATAATCCCATCCGGATTCCAATCAAAGTCAACTTCACAAACCTTTGAAAAGGAATTGTTAGCACATGCTGGACACTCATATACATCTTCAATCCAAGACATCTCTGATTCAAGATCAGCCTTAGTGAGTACTTGTTTATTGTTCTTCTTGAGATAGTCCTGACGGTGTCTTTCTACTTGCTCAGTCAGTTGTTGCATCCTCAGTTTATATCTTTGTAAAAGAAGCTTTGAGAATTCTTTTGAGGTGAGGGGGTTAATTTTCTCACTGTCGAATTCTAGAAAATCTGAAATCAGATTCTTACATGCCTTAAGAGCCGACGTCGCAGATTCAGCAATTGTTCCAAGATCTTTATTAAAATCCTCTATCGAGTGTAGTACCTCATTTCTTAGTTCAAAAAGTTCAATTAGATTCGACTTATGTTCCGCAAACTCGTTCTTAGCAGCGCATATATAAAGAATGCATTGCCTTCCGCCAGCAGTTTTCAGTTTCCTTGCTTGCTCCTCTGTGAGAGAGCCGAGAACAATCCCTACTTCATCTTCCTCTTTCAAATTACGACGGTCGTAATATAAAAGAGGATTTATCTTTCTGAGATGGCTCTTGAGAGCCTGTTCAATTAAATATGCGGCCTGAACAGCACCATCACATACCTCCAGAATATCTGTGGACTTAAGATTTTCCAGACACTCTTTTAAGACATTCCTATTGTAAATGAGGCGCTTCATCCAAGTATTCTAACTAATAACGGTTCAGCCTGTTGGTCCACCCTCTTGGATTCGAACCAAGGACCGCGGAGGTATAAGCTCCGTGCTCTAACCAACTGAGCTAAGGGTGGTCTTGTGTACTATACCTATTCCCCTCCCCCCTTCAAATCCTCTGCGATAACTATGGGTGTTTCCTCCTCTTTCTTCTTGGGGGTGATGCCGTTCAGGATAAGGAGCTGCTCGAACTCTTCGCGTTCAAGGGTCTCCACTTCGATGAGCTTCTCGGAGATCATCTCAAGTGCCTTGCGGTGGTCGGTAAGGACCTTGCGGGCTCTCTCCTTGGCTTCTTCAATGATGCGCTTCACCTCATCATCTATCTTCGCGGCCATCTCTTGGGAGTACATCTCGTTCTTGAAGCTGTGGTCCGTAGCAAAAGCAACAGGCCCCACCTTATCCGACATGCCGTAGCGGGAGACCATGTCGCGCGCAAGCGCCGTAACAACCGCGAGGTCGTTTGAAGGACCAGTGGTGACGTCGTCGAACATCATCTCTTCGGCAACGTATCCGCCGAGCGCTCCGGCAATATCGTCGAGGAATTCCTTCTTCGACTGCATCTTCGTGTCCTCAAAGGGAAGCTTGAGCGTGTAGCCAGCTGCGCGTCCGCGGCTGATGATGGATATCTTGTGCACCGGGTCAGCATGTGGAAGTACGGAAGACACGAGCGCATGACCCACCTCGTGGTATGCCGTAAGGCGCTTCTGCTTCTTGCTCATCAAGTGGCTTCTGCGCTCCGGACCGAGAATGACCTTCTCAATAGAGCGGATGAGATCAAACTGTGTGATCTCCGTGCGATTCTCACGCGCAGCAAGAATGGCTCCTTCGTTCATAAGGGAGTAGAGCTCGGCTCCAGAGAAGCCAGGGGTGCGCTCGGCGATCTGCTCGAGGTTCACGTCAGGACCGAAGGGCTTGGTGCGTGAGTGCACTTTGAGGATCTCGAGGCGGTCCTTGCGGTCAGGAAGATCAATGGTGACGCGGCGGTCAAAGCGTCCAGGACGAAGAAGCGCAGGATCAAGCACGTCAGGTCGGTTTGTCGCAGCCATGACGATGACCTTTTCATTGGGCTCGAAGCCGTCCATCTCGACGAGTATCTGGTTCAGCGTCTGCTCGCGCTCGTCGTTCCCTCCTCCAACGCCCGTACCACGCACCCGCCCTACGGCGTCTATCTCGTCTACGAAAATAATTGCAGGAGCAGTGCGCTTAGCAAGCTGGAAAAGGTCGCGTACGCGGCTTGCTCCCACCCCCACGAACATCTCTACGAACTCGGAACCAGAAATGGAGAAGAACGGCACTCCCGCTTCTCCGGCAACTGCACGCGCTAGAAGGGTCTTTCCTGTTCCTGGAGCGCCCATGAGCATGATGCCCTTCGGGATGCGCGCGCCGATGTCGAGGAACTTCTTCGGGTTCTTAAGGAAGTCAACGATCTCAAGAAGCTCTTCCTTGGCTTCCTTTGCGCCCGCGACGTCCTTGAAGGTGACGCGCTGGTTCGTGTCGGCAGGATCTATCATGCGGGCCTTCGACTGTCCGAAGGTAAATGCCTGCATGCCTGCCCCCTTCACCTGCCTGAGAAGAAAGAGGAAGAGAAGACCGAGGAGAAGCACGGGGAGAAGCACGGGCGCAAGCGCGGCGAACCAGAAGCGGAAGCCGGACTCGTTTGCGATGGTGACGACGACTTTCGATAGCTCGTCGGGGGTGACGCCGTATGCAGTAAAGGTTTCGGTCAGGCCCTGCGAAGGATCCTTCATTGCCTTCTTCTCAACTCCGTCTGCGTACGTGAGCGTAAGGTTGTCTCCCGAAATACGAATGTTCTGTACAGAGCCTGCGCGCACGTCCGCTGCAACCTGGGTCAGCGATATCTCCTCAGCCTTGTTGCGCTGCCCAACAAAGAGCGAATAGACGCTCATGAGAAGCAGGAAGATGAGGATGGTGGAGATCAGGTTCCCGGCAAAGCCCGGGCCCTTGGGCATGAATCCGCCAAGACCCCCCTTCTTAGAGGCCTTTCTGCCAGTTTTCTTCTTGCCGCCCTTTGGGGGCGGAGGTGGAAGCTTGGGTGCCATACGTGAAAGGCACTATACAATATATTGTATTCATGCGAAAACTCTCTCCATGGCTCTCATAGAGAATAAAAAGGCGCGACTGCGGTATACGGTCCTGGAAACCTTCCAGGCCGGCCTTACGCTGTCCGGCAGCGAGGTGAAGGCCCTCCGCGCAAAACAGGGGAAGCTCGACGGTTCGCGCGTCATTGTACGCGGGGGCGAGGCCTTTATCGTGGGCATGCACATCCCTCCCTACCAGCCTTCGAACACTTCCACTGACTATGACCCGGAACGCACACGTAAACTCCTCCTCACCAAGCAGGAGATCATCGAGCTTGCTGCCGCAGAAGAGCGTAAAGGCTTGACAATTGTGCCTCTTGAGGTGTATACTGCAGGAAGGTATATCAAAGCTCGTATTGCCATTGTTCGCGGTAAAGGAAAAGCTGATAAGCGGGAAGATCTGAAACTCAAAGATGCGAAACGCGAAATGGACCGGGCTTTGAAACGTCGAACCTAAGTGTCGATCGGTCCCGAGCTCGAACTATGCTCCTGTATAGTTCGAGCTCGGGGGTGACCGGCTTTGACGGTCTGTACTTTGAGATACGTGCGACGCGATGGAAGATTGTTGTCCATCTAAATCTCGCAATCACCAATACTTGCAAATAAAACTGTTGCAAGCGTAAAGTCTCCGTACTTCGGTACGAGCTTTGCGTTCGCTACCGCGTAAGCTTGAGCTTCGGCTCGCTTGTCCTTAGCGACGTTCTCCTTCCCCGGTTCTCATAGCGGGTAGGCAGGGCGGAATCTTCTATGAGATCGGTACCTTCCCGTCCAGGAATCGTACTTAGACCTCGGACTCAGGCAGGAGCGTTTTCGCTAACGTTCTTATGCTCCTGCTGAAACCTCAATGTTAGCTACGCGTCGTAGACTCGTCCTCAAAGCCAGATTCGGACCGGAGTTCAACTCTCCGCGCCTCCACAGATAAAACAAAACCGCCTTTTCAGGCGGCCTTTGTTTTAGTTTATGGACAGGACGTGGCCGTCCCGAGTTTCTTCCTGGCTTCGCCGGCAAAGCCAGTTGAGTCGACGCAGTAGTAGCTGCCGTTTGTTAGTTTGGCACTTGCTGCCCATTCCCACGGCGTATCGTTGCATTCGCCTTTTCCTTTTCCAGTTGCATTGGCGGCGGCACTGACATTGTCGCCAATAATCCAGGTACCACGCGTCGCGCACACTCCTTCGTACGTGTTGTATCTAGCGTCGTAGTAGAGTTCAGCTTCCGCCCGGGCATTGGCAAGATTCGATTTCAGGGCAGCGTCGCTTCCTTTGCTGCGTGCTGAATTCAGACTTCCCCCGTATACGTTCTCTATCAGGCGCTCGAAGCTGACGGCTCCAGAGGGCTTCTTTATCGACTTCACGGAGCCGTACTTATAGGTGGTTTTCGCTGAAACCGTCAGGCGGCTGTCGTCATATCTGTACCCGAAGCGGTATGTCGCCACTGTCGGAAGATAGGTTGCCTTATTGATCCGGTACGTGCCCGTAACCGTATCGAAGTGCGAACCGAACTCTCTTAGATCGGACGTGCTGAAAACTGCATCTTCGCCTGCAAGGCGGTATGCCTCGTTCACAAGCTGCATGAAGGTCGTAGGATTCGCGCGGAATGCATAGACGTATTCCTTCCCTGTCGAACCCTGTTCGGTGAACGTGATCGCGGGGTACTTTCGATATGCTTCGGGGAAGTGCTCAAGGATTTCTTGCGAAGAGATATCCAGTTTGCTCTCGTATTCTGAAGCATCCTCACCCACGTCGACATAGAACCACTTCTTTACAATCTTTTTCATGTCGAACTCGGAGACCTTCGGGAACTGCGTGACGCGGAAATACGCGAGCTTTCGGGACGTCAGTACCTTAAAGTCAAAGGCGACCGTGAATTTATTCTTACCGAAGAGCTCTTTGAAATGGTCTGACTTGAGTTCCTGAAGCGTGAAGGAGAAAGAGCCTTCTGCGTCCGGTTCATCACCCGCACTTGATGTAAAAGTGCCGCGTACAGATCCTGTATACGTACGGCTGCCGGACTCGTATACATCGAAAGAGGCGTTGGTCGTCGAACGGCTGCCCGGAGCGTCAGCGACAGCGTCGCTCATTCGAATGATCGGATCAGGGAGCGTTTGGGCTTTAGTGGGAGTGCCAAGCAGCACTATCCCGAAGATAAGTGTCGGGAGCACAAAACGGGTGAGTTTCATGTATGGAGGCGTAGGGGGAGTAATGGCTTAAGTATAGGCTTTATGCCGTATCGTTCCCCCAGGCATGGGGATAGCGGCTACATCGCTATTTCCGTCCTCGAAATCTTGTAGATTGCTCCTGCCCTGTCGTCAGACACGTACAATGTTCCTCCAGGTTGCACCATGATTCCCACCGGCCTTCCGATAGCGCTGTCTTCGTCCCCGCCTTCAGGCATGAACCCAGTTATGAAATCCTCTATTCCCTGATATGCGCCTTGCGGATCAAGATTGATACGAACAAGCTTGTACCCCGTAGGTTCGGAGCGGTTCCAGGAGCCATGGAAGGCGACGATGAGGTCGTGGTGCCAGCTTTCAGGCCAGCCCTCCTCAGGCACAAAGCCAAGCCCCAATGCCGCTGAGTGCGCCTGCAGATCTATGTGCGATGGAGTGAGCCCCGTGCATGATTTGTCGTCACGCGCATCGAAGTCCGTATCGTATACGTTCTTTCCATAGCAGACAGGCCAGCCATAGTTCTGTCCTTCCCTGATGATGTTTATTTCGTCCGGGGGAATATCGTCTCCGATAATGTCCCTTCCGTTCTCAGTTCCCCATATCTCTCCGGTCACAGGATGAACGGCGAGGAATACGGAGTTTCGAAGACCCGATGCAAAGGTTGAAATAGCACCGGTCGCAAGATCAAGCGCTTGTACGGTTGCACGCATGGCATTGTCTTCATTGCAGACGTTGCAGGAAGAGCCAACTGAGACAAGGAGACGGCCGTCGGGATGCTGGAGGAGCGTACGAGTGAAGTGACCTCTTCCGGTCGGGAAGGTCGCAAGGTCTTTTACGAACGTTGCCGTGTGTGTATCGGCGTCGTATTGGTATGCCTTGAGCGCTCCGGTCTCAGCAACATAGAGCGTGCAGGGCGGATTTCCGGTTTCGGAACAAATGACAGTAATGCCGTGAGGCTGCTTCAGGTTTTCAAGGACCGTAATGGTCTCGTCCGACTTTCCGTCCCCGTTCGTGTCAGGAAGTGCGACGACCTTCCCGCTTGATGTCTGCGACACAAGCATCGTTCCATTCTGATCTCGGGTCATGACGCGCGCTCCGTCTATGCCGCGGGCGTAGACGGTCGCAACGAATCCTTCTGGGACGTTCAAGGGAGCGATGTCCCCTGCCGGAAGAGGGGGTGGTTCATCTGTTTTTGTAAAGAGCTTGATAAGCCAAGGCGCAGGACTTTCAACTGCAGAGCGGTATAGGTAATACCCGCCAGCAATAAGCAGGACAGCGACTATGAGGCCGATGAGGAGCTTGGAGGAATTCATTATTTAATACTATGCACCCTGGGTGGGTGAATTTTAAATGAGCTCTATCGGATATACGTCCGTTGCCGGCTCTTCGTACGGATGAGCCTTTTTAATGGCTTTGAGTACGTCTTCCAACTTCTCTCCCAAACACACCGTTTCTATGCGCTCCTCAGTAACTTACTCAAGAACTCCGATTTGTCCGATCGTAGGGTTCGCGCCCTCTTCCGGCTTAAAGCGGCCCGTTCCCTTAAGCGTGAAGGTGCAGTGGGAATAGTTTCCAATTTTTCCCGCTCCCGCGTTTCCCATCGCTTCGCGCACTTTTTCTGAATGGCTTTCTGGAACGTATACAACGATCTTGTACCGCTTCTCCATAATCATTTCCCTTTCTTCCCCTCAGCAAGAGCTAGAAGTACAAAAAAGATCACGTTTACGTATGGTATGAGTCCGAGGATGAACCAATGGGACGAGTACCCAATGTCTCGAAGCCGTGCAACCGACGCTGCGCAGTAGACGAGGATCATGACAATGGCGACTGCGATGCCTACGGCTGCTATGGGGAGCTCCAAGAAGTCGCTGTTGAAATCCGGAAGAAGGAAAATGAGAAGAAAAGGAGAGAGAATGACCGCAAAGCCGACAAGTGCGGTGAGGATCACTATCTCAACGTACTTCCGGCGCCCGAGGCGCTCCTTGAGTATCCATCCCTGGAGCTTTCTCCAGCCCTCCTCTAGGTCCCAGTCCATGAGTATAGTTCTGCACGATAGAGCCCCAAGAGTCAATGAGGACCTTGTTTTTGGCCGTTATTGCTGTATCATCAAGGCACCAGTGGCAACCGATAAGATATATATCAACCGGGAGATTCGCGCACCTGAACTGCGCGTCATAGGCGCCGAGGGAGAGAACCTCGGCGTTCTCCCCTTATCCGACGCCCTTAAAGCTGCCGAAGCTGCCGGCCTCGACCTTATCGAGATTTCCCCGAACGCCAAGCCCCCCGTTGCGAAGGTCATGGATTATGGTAAATTCCAATACGAGCTGAAGAAGAAGGAGAGTGCGGCTAGGGCCAAGGCCAAGGTCTCCGAAACCAAGGAAGTCCAGATCAAAGTGGGCACCGGGGAGAACGATATGAGGCTCAAGGCCAACAAGGCGGCCGAATGGCTTGCCGAGGGGCATCGAGTCCGTGCAGAGCTCTTCCTCAAAGGCCGGTACAAGGGCATGGAGGAGGCCTTCCTCAAAAGCCGCCTCGAGAAGTTCCTGCTTCTCATCCCGTATGCGTACAGGATAGCTGAGCCGGTAGCTCGCGCGCCGAAGGGCTTCGCAGCTATCCTTGAGCGAGACCCGAAAGCAGCTGCAAAGCCTCCGAAAGAATCCAGTGAGACACCGGAAGCTCCGGAAACCAATTAAACATGAAAACCAACAAGTCATACACCAAGCGCATACGCGTCACGAAGAAAGGAAAGCTGGTCGCACGCGCGCCGGGCCAGGACCATTTCAATGCCAAGGAGCGCGGGCGCACGAAGGGTGTTAAGAAGCGCGGGCAGTCGCTCACGAACGTACCGAAGGCAATCCGCCGAAGGTTCCTTTCGACTACGAGTAAGTAATCATTTAAATAGTCACGTATGGCACGAGTAAAAGGAGGCATCATAGCTGCGAAACGCCGCAGGAACGTATTGAAACGCGCGAAGGGATTTCGTCATGGACGCAGCACTAAGGAGCGCCTTGCAAAAGAGTCGTTGGTCCACGCTGGCAAGAACGCCTTCAACCACCGCAGGGACAAGAAGACCGACTTCAGGCAGCTGTGGATCGTGCGCCTCAATGCCGCAATCCGCGAGAACGGATACCAGTCGTACAGCACGTTCATTAACTCTCTTAAGAAGAAGGGCTTCGGGCTCGACCGCAAGGTCCTCTCCGAGATGGCCCAGAAGCATCCAGAGTCCTTTGCGCGAGTCGCAAAGCAGGTGCAGGGATAAAACAAAAACCCCCGCCAGCGCGGGGGTTTTTGTTACTCGACTACGACGGCGGTACCGTATGCAAGCACTTCTGTCGTACCTCCACCGATCTCAGTAGCGTCGTATCGCATGCCGATGACGGCGTTCGCACCCATCGCTTCCGCATGTTCAATCATGCGCTCGTACGCCTGCTCGCGCGTCCGTTCGCACAGGGTCTCATACAAAGTGATGTTCCCGCCGAATAGGGTTTGTATGCCGGCTCCAATATTTCCTACAATCGAACGAGAGCGCACCGTGATACCGCGGACGATGCCTAGATTTTTCGTGATGCGCCTCCCTTCTATATCGAAGCTGGTAGTGATGTTCGAATGGTTAAGTGCCATAGGTACTCATGATACTACCCAACCTGCCTTGCGCCATTCTGGGTTATCTCCCACCTCTGCCCGGCCATTGGAACGATCGCCTTTACTCCAAGGAAGTCATGTATACGCTGTGCAAGGAAGCGTGCGCTTGAGGGTTCTCCGAGTGCCGCGAATATGGTCTTCGTGCGAGGAAGCGTTTTCTCTGCAAATACTAAAAGTCCGTTACGATCCGCATGTGCGGACCAGCCGGTGAACGTTCCGACCTTTGCGCGTACAGGTATAGTTCGTCCGTTCACGCGTATTGAGCGTGCGCCGTCCTGAAGCATGCGTCCCGGACTTCCCGGTGCCTGATACCCCACGATCATAAGTGTGGTGTTGGGATCCGGGAGATACTTTTCTTCCCAGCGGGCGATGCGTCCGCCATGGGACATGCCGGCTCCGGCGATAATAATCTTCGAACCTCGGGTGTTGTCGATCTCTTCTGATTCGCTCCTCGAAGGAGTCTGTGTCAGGAACGGGAAGCGGAAGATGTCGTGCTCACGATGCAGTTCGTCATCGACCGCATCCTTGAAATACTTCTCTCCCCACTTGGCGTATACGTCCGTGACCTTGATCGCAAGAGGAGAGTCGAGAAAGACCGGGATCTTCGGTATCTCCCCTGCTTCCATAAAGTTTGAGATCTCATACAACATGAGTTGCGTCCGCTCTATGGAGAACGCAGGTATGAGTATCGTTCCCCCTCGGGCAATGGCGGTCTTCAGAGCTTTTCTCATCTCATCCACCCTTCCCTCCTGCGGGTTCACTCGGTCGCCGTACACGCTCTCCATGACGAGCACGTCGGCGTCCTGTATGGGCTCGGGGTCAGGCAGATAGGGAGAAGGGGCGTTTCCGATGTCGCCGGTGATAGCAAGACCTGTACCGTCTTCCGTCTTGATGCGCACGCTTGCTGATCCGAGAATGTGCCCTGTCTGGCGCAGGATGCAGGAAAGTCCTGGAGCCGCTTCCCACTCTTCGCCGTACTCTATGGTCTTCACACGAGACATGAGAGCCTCTACGTCGTTCTCGTTATACATGGGCTCCTTACTCTTGTAGCGGGCCTCCTGGGAGAGAATGCGCGCAGAATCAAGGAGGATGAGTATCATGAGATCGCGGGTCGGAGCGGTGCAGTACACGCTTCCTTTGAAACCCTCGCGCATAAGCTTCGGCGCTCTCCCAATGTGATCCAAGTGCGAATGCGTGATTATGAGCGCGTCTATGGACGACACGTCGTATGCAAAAGGCTCGTACATGCACTCCTGGCAAAAGTCCTGACCCTGTTCGACTCCGCAGTCGACAAGCAGCTTCCCCTTTTCTCCTTCCACCAGGAAGTTCGAGCCGGTAACGCTCTCCGCACCCCCATGGAAAGTGAGTGTCAGCGCCATATGGTGAGTCGCGCAACTATATACGCAAGTACGATGCCGAGCGTATCCATAAGCAAGTCGAGAGAGGTATCGAAAATGAAGTTCCTCTCACGCTCGGCGTTAATAAGGAGTTCGAATACTTCCCATCCGACAGCCCCTGCTATAACGATCAAAAAGAACGTCCTGGGCTTAAAGTCCTTCAGTACGCCGACAACTGCCGTTGCCATGAATAGCCCGCCGAGAAAGTGAACCGGCACGTCTAGCCACGGAAAGTACCAGTACCAGTAGTGAGGAAGGGCGTATAAGTGTACGCCTGCAAGCAGGGATGCAAATACGAGCGCAGCAAGGAGCCAAGCGAGGCGCATGTGTTCCTAGCGTACCATGCACGAAAAAGCCGGTCCTTGTGGGACCGGCTTTTTCGTGAGCCGCCTTCGGGTGGCAACTTTATGTGCCACGTGGGTTTCCGCACGGCGCAGGTAGAGAAAAGCTCGCTACGCCTGGATATAAGAATCCCTGAAGATGAGCAAGTTGACTTTTGAAGGTCGGCTCTAAGGACAGTATACACCTACCAGGTAATCTCCTTATTCACTTTTTTATCAAGCTCTTCAATAAGCTCCTTCATTCCTTCTGGATCAAGCACTGAAAGGCCGAGCTTTTCAGCTTCCTGTACAAGCTCTTCATGGACTTGCCCGGTTATAGAAGGGTCGTCTATTTCCTTTTCTGCTTCAAAGTAGCTGAGTCCCTGTGGAACCTCGACCACCGACCATTCTATGCCGTTGTACGAATACACGTTCTTCTTTCTGTGCATCCACAGGCCGCTTGAGAAGCCTAAGGATTTGATAGTCTCTTTTGCTTCCTCAAGGTTTGAGCATTTGAGGCCAAGAGAAAGCTCGCTTCGGGCTACGTTATGGTCAGCCGTCTTCCTTTTCACCATTATCTCGCAGGAGCCGTTGGTATCGCGGAGACGAACGTCGACTTCGCGCTTGATCGGATCTTCGGAGTATCCTTCGTACCCGCGCAGAAGGATCATCTGCCGGTCCTGGCTCTGGAGAAGCTCGCCATGTTCCTCAAGATGAGCTGTCAGCTTTTTACGTTCTTCTTCCGTAAGGCGCCCGCGTATCTCGACTTCGATCATGCGGCTTTATTCTCCGTGACGCTTGTAGTCGTGAGTAGGAGTGCTTCCGAACCAATACTTGATCTCGTGCTCAGCTTCTTCAGGGGTCTCAGAAGCGTGAATGAGGTTTGCAACGGCGCGCTTTTCAGCGTTTGCAAGCGCGGGAGAGTCGTTTGAAAAGTCTCCGCGGATAGTGCCCATCTCAGCCTGATACGGCATGGTCGGTCCGCAGATCTTCCGGACCATGTCGACGGCGTGAATGCCCTGAACTACCATTTTCACTAAAGGAGCTGAGGTCATGTAGTCGATGACCCATCCGCGCACCTCGGGTCCGATCTTCTCGGCATCAGTCGTACCGAAGTCCTCCATGGCGTCATAGCCGTACTTTTCGTACGTCTGAAGGGTCTTGCTGCCAAGGCGGGTGACCCACGCAGGATCTTTCGGATAGTGGTTGTCTATCTGATCGGTCGTGGGCATGAACATGTCGAGTGCGACGATCTTAAGGTCGCGCTGCTCGAACCGCTTGATGATCTCTCCGACAAGACCCTTTTTGACTCCGTCCGGCTTGACCATGACGAATGTCTTTTCTTCCTTGGGGTTTCTGGGCATATGCTGGTTAAAGTAAAAAATCGCCGGTGGCGCTTATATGAAGGGAGTATAGCAGAAAGGTCCGCCGAGTAAAAGCGGACCTCTCCTGGTGTCTGATTGAGTAGCTTATTGGGCTCCTCCTTCACCGCCTCCTCCGCCTACATCAGGCGTGGGGACTGAAACGTCGATGTTGGTATCGCTTCCACCTCCGCCGCCTCCGCCAAAGCCTCCCCAAAGAAGAAAGGCTCCTACCAAGACGACAAGGAGAACGATAATTGCGACTGCCCAGCCACCTCCGCCTCCGTCATTATTTCCACCGCCGGGCGTGTTTACGATAGTTGCCATATAGAGTTCAGTCGTTAGCTCGGTTACTGTCTAGTAACAAAAACAGTATCGAACTCTCTTCCTGAAGAGCTTATGAACCTCTCTCTGTAAGGACTAATGTTCCTTCTTCTATCAAGATCGTGTGCTCGAAGTGCGCGCTTCGCGAGCCGTCTCTTGTTCGGTACGTGTACCCGTCGTTATCGATCAATACGCTCGCCTTCCCGGCGTTGGCGATGGGTTCAAGCGCAAGCACCATGCCCGGTACGATCTCAGGACCTGTTCCCGGATGCCCCTCATTGGCTATCCACGGCTCCTCGTGCACCGACTGCCCGACTCCGTGTCCGCCGAGCACCTTTACTATCGAAAATCCTGAGTTGTTGAAGGCCTGCCCGATCGCGTACGAAATATCTCCTATGCGGTTCCCCGGGCGCGCAGCTTCAATGCCCCGGTCAAGAGCGAGGCGTGTTGCTGCCATAAGTTTCTTGGATGCTGCGTCTATATCCCCCACCCCAACCGTTACTGCCGCATCGACCACAAGACCCTTATGTATGAGCCCCAGATCAAGGGCCACGATATCTCCTTCCTTGAGTACGCGGTCCCCGGGAATACCGTGCACGACCTCGTCGTTCACTGAAACGCAGAGGGACGCGGGGAAAGGGAATCGCGCGCCGTCAGGGGTGTATCCCTTGAATGCAGGGGTGTCTCCTCCTTGGCGTATGAGCTTTTCTGCAAGCTCGTCGAGTTCGCGGGTCGTAATGCCGGGGCGTACGGACTCTTCGGTGAGGCGCAATACCTCTCCGAGCCTTCTCCCCGCTTCAATGAGTCCTTCTCGTTCTTCGGCAGTCTTTGCGATCATTTTTGTAATGCCTTTTCGATCAGGGCGGCAACCTCCTCGGGAGGCACCTCCCCATCAATATCCGTTACGAACCCGCACTTCCTGAAATATTCAATGGCGGGAGCAGTCTGTTGGTCGAACTGTGCGATACGTACGCGAACATTCTCCTCCGTATTGCTGTCAGGACGGTGCTCGACCTTCGCGCGTTCTGCCATGCGGCGTATGACTTCCTCTTCCGAGACCACGAGGTTGACCACCACGAGGTTGCGGCCGAGCCAGGAGATGATCTCGCAGAAATGCTTTGCCTGGCTCTCTGTGCGCCCGAAGCCTTCGAGCACGACACCCACGTACGGCTCAAGGTCAAGCAGGGCCCGTTCAAGGAGATAGTCGGCGAACCAGTCGGGAAGAAGCGTTCCCTTGTCGTACATCTCACGTACGCGAGGAGAGAACGGCTCATGTCCGTCCCGTATCTGCTTGATGCGGTCGCCGGTCGAAAGACGGGTCCAGCCAAGGCGCTGGGCGAGTATCTTGGCCTGTGTTCCCTTTCCTGAACCGGGACGTCCGATGATGAGAATGGTGTCGATGGGTTGCATGTTACGTATGTGAAATTGCTTCTTCAATGACGGCCTCGAACGCACGGTCTGCTTCTTCACGCTTGCCAGTGGGATTCTCGATGACTACGTCGGCCTCTTTCATGAAAGTGATTTCGTCGTCATAGCGTTCCTTGCGGCGGGCCAGTTCCTCGTCGCTCATATGGTCGCGCTTGATCGCACGGTCTCGGAGCTCTTCCCATGACCCTGCGTGAATGAAGATAGTAACAACGTCTTCCTTTGGAAGGATTTTCAATACCTGCCGCACGCCCTGCACTTCCATTTCCTTGATGACGACTTTTCCCTTAGCAAGGCAGTCCTCAAGATCCTGCTTGCGAGTTCCGTAGTAGTTGCCGCTGAACATAGCCCACTCAAGGAATTCGTCCCGCTCGATCATTCCTTTGAACTCATCAAGTGAAATGAAGCGATAGTGGCTTCCCTCGACATGATCGGGCCGCTTTGGTCGGCTCGTATATGAAGGAAGGATGCCGAGGTCCGGAAAGTGTTCGATGGCATGACGAATAAGGGAGCCCTTGCCGCTCCCCATAGGACCGATAACGATGATAAGCTTCCCACGCGCCATGAATGAGCTTCCACTCTAGCATGGCTTGGTTATTGGATAAACTGCGCTTCCTTGGGAAGACTGTTAGTACGGGAAAGCGTACAAGGTAAGTCCTGCCGCTGCGGCAAGAAGTCCGACGTCTCTATACGAGGGCGCCATGATGCCGGTGACGAGAAGCACGGTTATGAGGTGGAGCCCTGCGATAAGGGAGGACAGCCAAAGAAATGCTCCTGTGAGAAGCCAAATTCCAATAACGATGTCGAATACAGCAGTCCCCCGCATGGCGCTTTCGGGAGACATGGGCAGGAATCGTGCTACCCATGAGTTGCGTATAATGTCAGCCCATCCGGGCGTATCCTTGAAGATAAGTACGCCGGTCCATACGAAGACGAAAGCGAGTCCGAGTTGAATAACGAGAAAAGCGGTAGGTACCATGGCAGCAATAGTCTACTCATCAAAGTGAATCTGGTGTGAAATATGTTGTTGGTCGCCAAGATATGCAAAGAGAAAGCCCCTTGATGCAATCGCAGGGCTTAGTTATTACTTTCCGTTCTTCCACAGAAGCAGGGCGACTAGGAAGAGTACGCTTCCCGACGCGGTCCATGCCCATGGAATAGAGGCGTACTGAGCAATGATGCCGCTCACCAGGAGACCTGCTGCGCCGCCGATATGGTGTGATACCGACTCGAACGACACGATAGTTGCACGCTCCTTTGACGGAACATTGTCGTGCAGATAGGCGACCTTAATGGGTCCAAATGCCCCTCGTGCTACTTCATGCGCCAGAAACAGGGCGACAGCTGGTGGGAATACGCCGAACGCAACTGTCCCAGCAATGCCTGTTGCCGCGCCTGCCTGACACAAGAGCAGCGCACGCCGCTCGCTCACCACTCGCAGAAGCTTAGGGGCAAGCCATGCCCCGAATATCAACGAGAGCGCTATCCCTGCATACAGAAACCCAAGACTTGTTTGATTGGGTAGCCATTCTCCGAAGAAAGGCTGCCACTGCATATTGGGTGCCATGGTGCAGAAGTTGAACGCAAGAACTAGGAGCATAATGAAGCGCACGTTCGGATTGTGCAGTCCGTACGTAATGCTTGCACGTACCGTATTCTTTAGCGCAAGTATCCCCTTCCGTATTGAGAAGGGTTCACGTACGAAGTACTCCTCTTTCATAGTCAGGAAGGCGGTAAGGCCGGCGACTGCGAAGAATACTCCTCCCACGAGATACGGCAGAGAGCTGCTTATGTCGAACAGCATTGCTCCCGCAAACGCAGCTAGTAATCCTGCTCCCGTTCCAAGCTGCGCGCCCCTTGCAAACACGGGGGCTAATGCATTCTCGTAGCCGTGGTGCTTGAGCTTGTCTACAAGCCATGCATCGAAGGCACCACTCATGAAGGTGTACGCCATCGCAGCCAATACTTCCGCAACAGCGAACTGCCAGAAGCTACTTGAAGACGCATACACTATGAAGCTCGCGGTGAAGATCGTGCACGAAGTCACGAAGGACATCTTCCTTCCGAAGACATCCGCGAAGGCACCGGTCGGTACCTCGCAGATGAAAAGAGTCGTGAAGAAGATGAGATTTACTAAGTTGATCTCGAGCAGGTTAAGACCGTTCGAGAGCAGGAAGGTGGCATACACTGCCGCCGTCATGCCTATACCGGCCCGCTGCAAAACGAGCAGGAGGTAATACTTCCGGATCGTAGCCTGTGCCACCATGAATCTCCTCTATTGTACGTTGTAAAGAACTGACCTGAACGAAAAACCTCGGCTTTCGTTCAGCCGAGGTTTTTCTAGGAGAGAAATGGGGTGATTATTTCCTACAGATACCACGGCCGAACACAAACTGCGGCGTACCAATGAGGTACGAGACGCCGAAAGACTCGCACTTGCGCGCGGTCTGCCAGTTCGTATTCATGTCGTGGGCCATGTAAGCCATGCTGAGAGGGTAATATAAATATACAATATGTCAAGAGATGTGTCGTTACACGCCCTCGTGGACGCTGTTGGAACTAGCCGACGCTCAGTTCAGTCTTAGACCGAACCAGAAACGGCAGGATGCCGGGAACGAAGAGAAGCAGCTGCATAGCTCCGAGTAATTGGCCAGTCGCTGCGAGATACACGAGGATAGCAAGCGAACCTAGTACCGCTAGGTAAATAGTCGTCCGATTGCCTCTTCCAAGAAGAACGGCGAGTACCGAGGGTCCTAGAGCCGTAACCAAGAACAAGAGCGCAAAGTAAATCTGTACCAGATTCTGCGTGAATATCGCTATTGCTGCCGCGACAACTGCTACTGAGACGAGAGATACCTTAATGATTGACAGAGACTCCAAGGGGTTTCCTCGCCGTAACTCTTTCGAAATAAGTATCGAAAGCACGTACATCTCAACGTCTGCTGTTGAGATAACAGCCGCAAGAATGAGAAACGCAAGCAGTACTTGAATTAATGGCGGCAGGGCCGTTGCAATGAAGTCAACAAAGGCCGTGTTGGGATCTGCTGCAGGAAGCAGTAACTGAATGCCCAAGGCGAGAGTGATGAATATTGTCCCGAAGATCAGCCAGCCAGCTGAGTTAAGCAACATTCCCTTCTTTGCCTCTTTAGCATCCTTGGCGGAAAAGATGCGTTGCCAAATGTCTGCGCTGCCTAGAACAACGAACAAGCCGAGGAGTAGGAATATAAATGTATCTATCGCTGTGGGAGCGGTATGAGCAACGTTAGCAAGACTCATTCCCTGCGAACCAGCTAGGCTGAAGGCAAACCACGCCACAATTGCTGTCGCAACAGTCATGACCACTGCCTGGAAAATGTCCGTCGCCAGAACTCCCCTGAAGCCTGAAAGATAAAGATAGAGACATACGGTAACGCACATGAGGAGTACGCCGGCCCAGATGGGGAGTCCGCTTAGCAGATTGATGATTTGGGCACCAACAACGAACTGAATGACCAAGAGCGCGCCAAGAGCGAGCACACTAACGACGGTTGCAAGCCGAGAAGCCCCCTTCCCGAACTTAATGAAGAATAGATCGGGTAAGGAATGGAGGTCATGAGTCTCTGCCAATCCCCTGACCCGATGAGCTAAGAATCCTAGTGTAATGAAGCCAAGTACTAGGCCGGCAAAGTAAGTGATTGCCCAAAACCCATACGCGTACGAAAGTGCGGTCAAGGTAAGGAACTCACCCCCGCCAATAAGTGTAAAGGTCGCCGCAGCGACTCCCAGCGCAGGAACTGAGCGCGAGAGTGTTAGGTAATCCTGAGTAGTTGAAGGGCGGCGGAAAAGCGCTAGAGCAATCGTTGCGAGAAGGAATAGGGCTATGGCGGCAACCATCATAAAATTTATTAGTTACGGCTGTGCTTTAACTATACACCCGGTTCAAACACATTTAGACCGAAGCACAGAACCGCCTAACTAGGCGGTTCTGTGGTCTGCGCAGGCTAGTCAACGCTGTTGGAACTAGTTTGCAGGCCTTATCTCCTTAATCCAAAGAGCGCTCTTGTCGTTCGGCTTACCGTAGTTATAGTTGACCGTAATCTCTTCGCCCCTCTGAATCGGCCTTATAGCGACGAAATCGATAGTCTCTTCCTTCAGATTCTTCTTATACGTCGCATTCGGCTCATACGAATGGTTATATATCGATCCGAAACCGAGACAGATACCAACCTTGGTGGCGATCTTTTTAGGCTTGTGCCAAATGAAATAGTAGCTTTTTAATATCGTTGGTTTAAGACGAGGTACGTCGCCTCCTTTCACGACTAGCACGGGGCAGCGTTCAATCAGCTCACCTTTCTTTATTGGAGAAGCCGCGAAGACACCACGTCCTGCTTTAGGAATTTTCGACTTCGATATGTAAATCTTTGAGGCTGGGGCAAGTTTCTTCATGTTGCCAAACATATTATTTAATTCAAACTTTTTTGGTTATCAATAAAACAAGCGGGGTCAGCACCGCACCAGCAAAGTTGAATATAAGGTCGAGCATCGCATTCTCATAACCTCCGACACCATTGCGTTCAAGGGTAATGGCGATAAGAAACTCCATGATCTCATTCATGGCGCTCACTCCCATAGAGGCCATAATTGCGACCAGAAGTACAATCCAGAGCTGCTGTTTTGCGTCGAGCGTATGTCTAAGAATGTGCAGGAATACAAGCGACATCACGCCGTAGAGATAAGCATGTACGAGCTGATCGTATTTAAGGATGTAGAAATCTCCGCCAAAGTCGAGAAAGGGATAAATGCGGTATGCGAAGAGTACGCCGTCCGGCGTCTGCACCGCACCACCGAGTACGTGCAGGAGCCCCCAGAAAGAGATCATCCAGAGGAGATAGATTGGCAACTTTGTTATATGGAGAGTGCCGAACAAAAGTGCAAATGCAGCAATAATGACTCCCACGTAGATAACAAACTCAATATTAAAGTCTTGAAGGAAGTAGAGCCCGCCAAGCACTAAGTACAGTGCGCTGAAGGCCATTACTCCGTACATACCTTTTGAGAACCTCATGAATGGAGTTTATCAGAGTTGCGCTGGTGCCCATCATGGACGCTGTTGGAACCAGATTGTAGCGAAACTTAGAGAGTCTATTAGAAGTGACGCGGCCCCGCCAGGGAATTCCTTGGCGGGGCCGAACCTAGTCATGGCGAAAGGCGATAGGGATGCCGTCGCTACGGAGTCTTTGTGCGATGGCGAGCTTCGTTGCCTGGATGTCGCAGGTATAGACGCGCACCTGTTGCACAGAACGGGACTGGCGGACCGTGAGAAGAACTCCTCCTCCGATATCTCCAATCTTCACCTTACGCATCCCTCCGGCGACGCCTTTCCCATTCTGAATGTGCCCAGGCGCAATGCCTGATATGTGATCGAGACCCTTGATGAGGTCCACGACCCTGGCGGCTAGATCGATAAGGGTTGTGTGACCACCCCTCCGACCTGCGCCATCGAAGTGATTCTTCATGGCGGTCTCCTTCAATGCCAATACCTTTAAAGCATAGTTGATGACATTTGTCAAATATCCGTAAGCTTCCTATCCCAAAGCAAGCTTAAATTTATTATGTCCAAGCAACTCAAGAATGATTCAAACATAAACCGAAACATAAAACCGCCTAGCTAGGCGGCTTGTGATCTACGCGGTCAGCAAGAGTTAAACTAGTACTCCCTCAGTGAAACCTGCGCCTCGATCTTCCTAATAAGGTCGATGAGCACCTGTACTGCAATAAGGAGGGCCGTACCGCCAATGAGAAGCGCGGTAATGCCCGTAATCCCCTGGACTATGAACGGGATGACCGCAACCAATCCGAGGAAGATCGCTCCCGGAAGCGTGATGCGGTTCACGACCTGGCCGATGTAGTGCTCGGTCTCGCGGCCCGGACGCACGCCCGGAATGAAGGCTCCCGACTTCTGCAGGTTATCTGCAACGCGCTTAGGCTCGAAGGTGATCGAGGTATAGAAGAAGGTGAACATGACGACGAGGAGGAAGTACGCGGCTCCGTACGCAAACAGGTTCTCGGAGAATGCCGTGTACCAAGCTGATGCACCTGCTGCCCATCCGATGCCGACTGAAGAAAGCCCTGCAATCACCATCTGCGGAAGAAGGAGGAGTGAAAGTGCGAAGATGAGCGGGATCACACCAGCCTGAAGAAGGCGTATCGGGAGATACGTGTTACCTCCCTGCCCGCGTACCTGGCGAGCGTATGCAATAGGGACCGAGCGCTCCGATTCAGATACAACAACGACTGCCCAGGTAACGAGAAGAGCCGCTGCTGCAAAGGCAAGGTACGTCGGGATGGATGCCGCAGTCGCCGTGAAAAGAAGCTGTGAGACGCCTGCGGGCACTGCTGCAATGATGCCGGCGAAGATAAGGAGCGAGACTCCATTGCCGATGCCGAACTCAGTGATGAGCTCTCCGATCCACATAAGGAGCATGGATCCTGCGGCAACAAGGAAGACGTTAAGCGCAAACGCAAACGGAGTGAGGGTGACAAGAATGCCCTGGGACTCAAGAAGCGAAAGGAAGGCGACTCCCTGCAAAATGGCGATCGGAATAGTGATCATGCGGGAGATCGAGATAAACTGAGTACGTCCTGCTTCCCCTTCCTCCTGATACATGGCTTTCACCTTCGGGAAGATAACGGTCATAAGCTGCATGAAAATGGATGCCGTGATGTACGGGCCCACGCCGAGAAGCACGAGCGAGATGTTTGAGAAGCCTCCTCCCGAAAAGATATTCAAAAGGCCGAGGAACTGGTTCCCTGAAAAGAACTGGTCAAGCGCGATCTTGTTCACTCCCGGGATCGGAATAGCAGCGAGGAAGCGGAAAAGAGCGATAGCGCCTACCAGGAAGAGGATCCGGTTCCGGAGAGCCTCGTCGGCGAAGATGATCCTCAGTTTCCGGAAGAATTCTCCGATCATACCTAGGATTGCGTGACTGAACCGCCGGCCTTTTCAATAGCTTCTTTTGCGCTTGCCGACGTAAAGCAGTCGACGCATACAAGCTTCTTCGTGAGCGTACCGGTACCAAGGAGCTTCACCGGAAGGATGTATCCTCCGCGGCTTCCCACGAGCCCCTTCTCGCGAAGCGTGAGCGGGGAGACGGTATCACCGGCAGTGAAGGACTTCTCAAGAGCAGCAAGGTTCACTGGGGAGTAGATGACCTGCGGGCGTACGGTGCGGGAGCGGTTCTTGCCGAAGCCGCGGCGCTTCGGGAGCTTCTTCAAGATATCGCGCATCTCAGGGCGCTTCTTGTGGCCGGCGCGCGCGTTCTGGCCCTTAGTTCCCCGGCCTGAGGTCTTTCCGCGCTTTCCTCCGCGTCCGACACGAGGAGTCGTGATGCGCTTGGTCTTTGCTTTAAGTGTGTTGGTCTGCATACAAATGTTAGCCCTTGAGGGACTTCAACGCTTCGACGGTTGCGCGGGCGATGGTGAGCTTGTTTTTGGTGCGGGTCTGGATCTTCGCAACGACGTCAGTGACGCCTGCATATTCAAGGACGGTGCGCATTGCGCTTCCGGCCACAAGACCGCGTCCCGGAGAAGGAATGATCTCAACGGTCGAGGACGCGTACTTGGCGTGCACGTCGTGCGCAATTGAGCGTGACTTCGTGAGCGGGATGGTGACAAGCGCCTTCTTTGCAGAACGCACCGCCTTATCAATTGCAAGCGCGGTATCTGCTCCCTTTCCAAGTCCCACCCCTACGCGCCCCTTCTTGTCGCCAATGACCACGGTGACGCTGAAGGAGAAGCGTCGTCCTCCGGCCATAACGCGGGCAACGCGGCGCACATCAAGTGTCGCTTGATCGAATTCGCTCCGTTCCCTGGGCGCGCGCTCGCGCGGGCGTCCGCGGCCACGTGCTCCTCCGCGGTCTCCGCGCCCACGCTGCGGACGATCTTCAGCTGCCTTCTCAGGAGCAGCTGCAACAGTCTCAGCCTCGACTGGAGCTTCAGTCGTCTCAATGTCGGTATCGGTAACGGTTGTGGTATCAGTCATGTATTAGAAAGTGAGTCCTCCCGCACGTGCGGCATCTGCAAGAGCGCGCACCTGCGCTGCGTACGAGTACCCGCCGCGATCAAAAACAACAGCGGAAATGCCAGCCTTCTTCCCGCGCTCGGCGATGGCTTTGCCGACAGCAGCAGCTTGTAGAGACTGCGCTCCCGGGAACTCGCGACCATGGGCCTGTGCGAGGGTCTTCCCTGCATTGTCGTCTATAAGCTGCGCAGACACGAAGCGGTTGGAGCGGTATATCGCAAGGCGAGGGCGCTCGGCTGTTCCCGAGATCTTAGCGCGTACGCGCGCGTGGCGACGCTCGCGCTGATTCTTTTTAGTGATTCCAAGTTTTGCCATACGCTATACAGCCTTCTTGCCCTGCTTGCGGCGGACAACCTCGTTCTCGTACGCAATGCCCTTGCCGAGATATGGCTCAGGACGCTTCACGTCGCGGACCTCGGCTGCGAACTGCCCCACTGCCTGCTTGTCGGCACCGGTGATGGTGATGACGTTCTTCTCTGCGGTTGCGGTGAGGCCTTCCGGAACGGTAAGTGTTACGGGGTGCGAGAAGCCGACATTAAAGGCGAGGTCCTTGCCCCGAAGTTCGACCTTGTATCCGACTCCCTTTAAGATGAGCACTTTCTTCCAGGGAGTTTCAACTCCAGAAACCATGGCGCGCACGTGCGCTGCAAATGTGCCTGTGAGCGCGCGGGCGAGCTTGGTGTTGTTTTTGGGAGTAACCATCACTCCTTCAGGAGTCACGTCTATGGAAATGCTCGGGTGAATCGTGCGTGCAAGCGTTTCCTTCGCGCCTTTGACGGTAAGGGTGCTGTTTGCAGTATCAACTGATACTTTCGCAGGAACACTAATAGGCTTTTTTGCGAGTCGTGACATATGCGTTACCAGATCTGAAAGAGGTCCTCTCCTCCGACGCGTACCTTGCGTGCTTCGTTATCCGAAAGAATGCCTTTGGGAGTGGAGATGATGCGTGCTCCCTGTCCGCGCTTCACTGAGTGCGCTTCGCGGGTGGAGACATACAGGCGTCGGCCGGGCTTAGATGTGCGCTTCACGCCTCGGATCTTGTGCTGTCCGCGCTCGTCGTATGAAAGGGTAACTTCCATGGTTGCCGGCATCTTCTTTGATACTTCTACGCGCTCGACAAAACCGAGGTCCTTGAGTTTGTTTGCAATCTCTTCAAGATGGTTGGAGTGCGGCAGCGTAACGCTCTTGGAGTTGATGGCTCCGGCGTTCTTCAAACGGATTATGAAATCTCCTACGCGGTCCGTTACCATGATGCTTTCTTTACGCCCGGGATCTTCCCTTCGCGTGCAAGCTCGCGGAAGGCGATGCGGGAAAGGCCGAACGCGCGGAGGTATCCGCGGCTTCGGCCGGTCACGGCACAGCGGTTCTTAATGCGGGTCGGTGAGGAGTTTCGGGGGAGTTTCTGGAGGCCTGCAGAGTCGCCGGCAGCCTTAAGAGCCGCGCGCTTCTCTGCGAAGCGGGCGACGAGCCTTTCCTTTTTCAGGTTGCGGGCGAGTTGTGAGGCTTTGGCCATATATACGAAAAAAAGCGCCCCGACGGAGCGTGCAAGTAATGTATCAGCTAGGAAATACGGTGTCAAACCAATGGCTTGGGCCGAGCTTCGCAGACGAAGCTCGGCCCATCCCCGGTTATCGGGGCTGTCTCCCTTCCACCAGAAAGAACGTTCCGGCCGGATAGAACTCCGGCGGGCGGTCCTTCCCGCGCACGTCGTGCCCCTGCTCGCGGTCGCAGACCACGCTGAGGTAGAGGTGCGCGCAGCCATTCCACAGCAGGCAGGCGAGGGTCTTCCGGCCGCGGAGCACCGGGAAGTCCTTGTTGGCCAGGAACTGGTAGAGGTACAGCACGGATAGCGCCCTGCCGTGAGGCCAGAAGAAGCCGTGAACGCCATCGGCGGCCAGACGTTCCCTGTTTTCGAGAACCCTCAGCCCGAAAGGTATCCTTCGGTTCCTGACGACCCCGCCTAGGAAAAAGGATTCGATGCCTTCCACTGAATGGAACGTGCCTCCGGGCGCGAACTCCGTGGACGGGTGAAATTCCCCGTCGATGCGCTGCCCTTGTATAAAGGACCAGCCGTGATCTGTGAATGAGCGTTCCGAAACGCTCGTGCTTGAACTAGTCATGGCGTTTCTCCCAAAATCCCTTGTTGGTTATACACCTAAACAAAAAGTCCCGCGAGTGCGGGACTTTTTGTTTACGCCTTGAGCGGCAACCCCAAATGTCTGAAGAATGCCTCTGCTTCCTCCTTGGTCTTAGCAGTCGTCACGAGCGTGATTGCGAGCCCAAACACGTCCTTAAGGTCCTCCTCACTTGTCTCAGGGAAGATGGAGTTCTCCTTGATGCCGATGGTGTAGTTGCCCATGTCGTCTACGGCGGTCTTGGGAAGACCGCGGAAGTCGCGTGTGCGCGGAAGCGCGATGTGGATGAGCTTGTCGAGGAACTGATACATCCGTGCGCCGCGAAGCGTCACCTGGAAGCCGACAATATCTCCCTCGCGGGACTTGAAGGCGGCAATCGACTTCTTTGCAGGGCGTGCAGACGGCTTCTGGCCGGTGATGCGCGCAAGACGATCTGCAACGAGTTCATTTCGCTTCTTATCCTTTGCCTTCCCTACACCTGAAGACACGACGATCTTTATAAGGCGGGGGGCGGCCATCACGTTCTTATAGCCGAACGTTCCTTTGAAGGTATCAAATGCTTCTTTCTGTTTTTTCTCAGTGATCATCATATGCAAATACTTAGGAGAGCGTGGTTCCGCTCTTCTTTGCTACGCGCACGACCTTGCCGTCCTCGACCTTCCTGCCAATGCGGGTTCCTTTGTTGGTCTTCGGGTCCATGAACATGACGTTCGACGCATCAATGGCGCGGGGCTTCTCCGTGATGGAGCCGGTTCCGCGTCCGCGTCCCTTGGTGTGATGCTTGGTCATACCCACACCATCAATAACGACCCTTCCTTCTGAAGGAAGCACATGGAGGATAGAACCAATCTTCCCCTTGTCTTTGCCGGATACAACGATCACAGGATCACCTTTTTTGAGTTTCATCTTCATATGCAAATCTATACGACCTCGGGGGCAAGCGAGGCGATGTTCTGCCAGCCCTTTTCGATAAGATCGCGGGGTACCGGACCGAAAACGCGGTTTCCTTTCGGGCCCATTTCCTTGCCCTGCTTCTCGATCAAGACGACGGCATTGTCATCAAAGCGCACGTACGAGCCGTTCGTGCGGCGGAAGGGCTTCCTCTGGCGTACGACCACCGCCTTATATATATCCTTCTTCTTTACGGGCTTCCTGGGCTCAGCAGACTGTACGGAAACTACAACGACGTCGCCGAGTTCTGCATACCGGCGCCTTGAGCCTCCGAGTATCTTGAAGACGCGCGCCACTTTTGCGCCTGAGTTGTCTGCTACTTTAACGATGGATTGTGGCTGAAGCATATGATTACGCGAGCTTGAAGCGCTTGAGCTTTGATATGGGGCGGCACGAGACGATGGTCACCTCGTCCCCTACCTTTGCGGTGTTGCCCTCGTCATGAACCTGGTACTTCTTCGTGCGCACCTGGTACTTCTTGTACTTCGGGTGCTTCACGTACCTGGAGACGGCGACGGTGGCCGTGTCCTTCATGGCCGTCTTGACGACGGTTCCGCGAAAAGTCTGGGGCCTGACGTTTGTAGTTTCCATATCGTTATGCGACCTTAGCACGCTTTCCGAGTTCCGTCAGGATACGCGCGACTTCGGCGCGGGTTTGCCTAAGCGCGTTGCCGTCGGCAGCGCGTCCTCCTGAGATGGAGAAGCGGAGGGTGCGAAGCTCTTCCCTCTTCTCGCGAAGGAGGTCGTTCAGCTCTTCTGTCTTCTTCTCTTTGAGGTCGGTTTTCTTTGCCATATGTTAGCGAGTGACGATGCTTACCTTCACTGGGAGTTTCGCCCCTGCGCGGCGAAGCGCGTCGCGGGCCTTCACCTCCTCAACGCCGTCAAGCTCGAACATGACGCGTCCGGGACGCACCTCGAAGACGAACTTCTTTGGGTCTCCCTTTCCCTTACCCATGCCCACTTCGGCTGGTTTTGCGGTAACGGGACGATCAGGGAAGATGCGGATCCACATCTTGCCTCCCTTGCCGGTGACGCGGGTGAGGACCTTGCGGGCTGCCTCGATCTGGTTTGAGGTCACGCGCGCGGAGGTGGTGGCCTTAAGGCCGTACGTGCCGAAGGCGACCGTGGTGCCGCGGGTGTCGGGACGCATGAGGCGGGCCGGGGACTTCCGGTGCGTCTGCCATTTCCTGTGCTTTACCTTCTTGGGGAACAACATACGCTATTTGTTACGCTTCGCCTCGTCGTTCATGCCATAACTCTCGCCGAGGTATATCCATACCTTCACGCCAAGCACGCCGTACGGAAGACGTGCTTCCTGGTGCGCGTAGTCGATGTTGGCGCGGAAAGTCTGGAGTGGGATGCGGCCGCGCTTGATCTCCTCCTTGCGGGACATATCGGTGCCGTTCAGGCGGCCTGAAACGATGATGCGGACCCCGACCACGTCACGCACGGCCATGACCTTCTCAACGGTCTGCTTGAGAACGCGGCGGAAAGGCATGCGCTTTTCAAGAGCTTCTACGACCATCATGCCAACAACTGCTGCAGAAGTCTCCGGCTGACGAATCTCCATGATGTCGAGCTTGAGTGTACGGCCATGGTTAGGAGCGGCCTTTTGGATTGCGGTTGCAAGGTCCTTGCGGAGCTTGGTTGCGTTCTCTCCTGAACGGCCGATGACAAGGCCTGGACGCGCGGTGTGGAGGATGACGCGGAGTTCCGACTGTGAGCGCTCGATCTCTATCTCGGCAACGTGCATGTTGCGGAGCTTCTTCATAAGGAAGGTGCGAATGGTGTTGTCGACCACGATGTTCTCGCGGTACGACTTCTTGTCGCCGGCAAACCAGCGGCTCCTCCAGTCGCGGATGATGCCGAGGCGATGTGCGTATGGATGTACGGTATGAGTCATATTGAAATTATTTGCCCTCGGTCAGGGTTACGGACACCTGGCTCTTTCTGCGGCGCACGGGAGCAGCGCGGCCCATGGCGCGCGGCATGTACTTCACGAGCATGCCGGCAGAATCGACCGTGATGTTCTTTACGCGAAGCTTCTTCACGTCCTTCCCTTCGTTCTTTGCGTTAGCGGCAGCTGACTCTATGAGCTTCTTGATGGGAAGAGCTGCGCGCTTCGGGAGGAAGGAAAGCTGCGCAAGTGCTTCATCCACTTTCTTTCCCTTAACGAGATCCGTTACGAGACGGACCTTCCGGGGAGACTGGTTGTGACTTTTGATTGCTGCCTTCATACGTTATTTCTTCTTCGCGCTTGCTGCAGGCGCCGCCTTAGCGGCCTTCGCTGCCGCTATCTCAGCGTCCTTCTTCTTCTGCTCGAGCTCCTTCTGCATCTTTCCTCCGTGGCGCACGAACTTCTTGGTCGGAGAGAACTCGCCCAAGCGATGCCCCACCATGTCCTCGGTGACAAGCACGTCGATGTGCTGCTTGCCGTTGTGAACACCGAAGGTGAACCCGACCATTTCCGGAGCGATCTGGCTTCTGCGCGCCCACGTGCGAATCACGCCTGCAGTCGCGGCTTTCTGGTTTCCGACCTTCTTGAGGAGCTTTTCGTCCACGTACGGTCCTTTCTTGAGTGAGCGAGACATGAGTATTAGAAAACCCGCCGTAAAGCGACCGAGCGTCCTCTCGGACGCTCGGAGGTGCTTTGCGCGAGATATGGCTAATGTATAGGAAATAGAAAACACTGTCAAATAAAGGATAAAAGCGGAGGGCCGGCGGTTCGCCGGCCCATGCCAGGAGTTGAGGTTGGCAGTGATTATTGTTCTTGCGTGGCCGCGCTTCTGAAGGCGGCCACGTCCCCGTGAAAGAACGGCGGAAGCAGATCAGGACAGTGGATATAGCAGAACACCATCTTGAGTTCCGGGCTGCTCTCCTCTACCCGCCGAAACACGAAGGACGCGAGGGCCTGCCATTGGCCTCCTCCGTACCAATTCTTCGGGTCGTTGAGGCGTGTGGCTCTGTCCATCTTCCTGCCGAGCCCGTCGATCCGGAAGAAGCTTGCCGGACCCGGATCGATGACCTTGCCCGCGTCAGGAAGAGGAAGAAGTGTGGAGTACGCGCGGAATCGAAGGGGGCGAAACCTCCCCTGAAACCAGGCGTGATGTTGCTCAAGCCTTTGAGCCAGATCGGAGAGAAATTCAACGACCTGCTCGGCAGTTTTCAATCCATTTCTTTGTTGAAGAGCGGGCATGACTTTTCCCCTATCAGTCTGCCGAGAGCGTATACTAAAGATGTATGAACAACAAGCGTCGCGCATTGTGGGCAGTGGGTGGATTTCTCGTCATCTTCCTTGCTCTTCTTATCTGGTACATGGCCACGCATCCTGCTCCCCGAGTAACAGCTCCTGGCGATATCGCTACTACGACTCCTCCCTTCATTGATGAACCACAGCATATTGTCGATAACGGGCCGTATCACGAAATAGACGTTGCATATCCCGGTGCTACCCCGCTTGAAGCTTCTACCGGAGCTGAAGCGGATGCTGCTGCGGTCCTTTCCATGCGGAACTTCTCCCAGAACACGGTGAACGCTTTTAAGGAGAGCGCTGAGATGGAGGTGCCTGGTCTCGGGGAGTTCGCACGAGGACGCAAGTACACGATGAATGTTGAGTACAAGCTCTTCGAGAGCCCGAAGACCGTCTCCTACGTCTATCAGATCTACCAGGACACTCTTGGCGCGCACCCCAACACCTATTACCGCACCTTTACCTTTGACCGCGCGTCAGGAGAGGCACTTCATCTTGATGATCTTTTCGCGCCAGGCGCGTCGTATCTTGAACGGCTGTCGGAGCGCACGCGGGCAGAACTTCCTTCCATCATGGCCCGCATGGCACAGATATCTCCGAGCGAAGTCGATATGGACTACATAAACTCGGGGACGATGCCGATAGGTGACTCTTTCGGGAACTTCAAGATAGACGGAACGAACTTGGTTATGATCTTCCCGCCGTACCAGGTGGGGCCGTATGTATACGGAACTATAGAAGTTCCAATGCCCCTCTCTTCACTTAGCGATATTCTGAATCCTGAATACCGACCTTAACTATGGATTGCGCATTCTGTCTTAGAACCGAGATGGCACGTCGCATTATTGCTGAGAACGAGTTGGTCTTTTCCTTTCCCACGTACGCTCCTGTTGTCGAAGGGCATACATTAATCTGTCCCAAACGGCATGTTCGCTACTATGAAGACCTTTCACAGGAGGAACGGGATGCCCTAGAAAGCATGCGCACGAAAATCCATGATTCGCTAAGGAAGGCATTCGGGGCTGAAGGTTTCAATTACGCTTGGAACGAAGAGGAGGTCGGCGGGCAAAGCGTGCCCCACTTTCATCTACATATACTGCCCCGAAAGAAGGGTGACGCAGGAGTTCACGGATACGATCCGCGGCAATTTCTTTACGCTGCTATACCAAAAGAAAAACGTATCGAGTCCACTCCGGAAGAACTTGAGCGGGTAAGCATAACAATTCGCAAGAATCTTACTTAACAAAAGGCCCCGATCGGGGCCTTTTGTTAGCGTTTCTTGCCAACCTTTCGCCTGCTGACAATAAACACGTTCGAGTATTTCTTCGGCGTGCGGGTCTTCTGTCCCTTGCCGGTGGGCTTGCCCCACATGCTCTTGGCACGGCGGAGTCCGCGTCCCTGGCGTCCTTCACCGCCTCCATGCGGGTGATCAACCGGGTTCATGGCAGTACCGCGGACCGTCGGGCGGATACCCTTCCAGCGGGAACGTCCTGCCTTGCCGATCTTTACGAGACGGCTCTCTTCATTTCCCACCGCACCGATGGATGCATAGCAGAGGTCGGAAACCTTGCGGACTTCAGTTGAAGGAAGCTTGAGCTGCGCGTATCCGGCGTCGTGCGCAACCACTTCTGCATAGTTGCCGGCAGAGCGTGCGAGGCGTGCGCCTGCACCCTGCTTAAGCTCGACATTGTATACGAACGTGCCCGAAGGGATACGGCCAAGAGGCACGCGGTTCCCTGGCTTCAATGGAACGTTCTCGCCGACGATAAAGGTGTCGCCGACCTTCACGTCCTTGGGAGCAAGCACATAGCGGCGGGTGCCGTCAGCATAGAGAGCGCGCGCGATGAAGCCCGTGCGGTACGGATCGTACTCGATGGTCTCGATCTTC